>MDTB01166724.1_pt1 | contig 20338 bp, 18 predicted proteins | sample 811161 | NCBI WGS metagenome assembly MDTB01 (sample SAMN05326650, study PRJNA326480) | marine metagenome | isolation source: seawater | place: Mediterranean Sea | collected 2009 | reverse complement strand
TTCCAATCAGCAAATTGCAGAGCATAATCTGGATATCTTCTTGGCATTCCTGCAAGCCCAATAAAATGTTGAGGGAAAAAAGTTACATTTACACCAATAAATGATAACCAAAAATGAAGTTTTCCTAGTCTTTCATCGTACATATTACCTGTCCATTTTGGGATCCAATAATAAACAGCCGCCATTATGGAAAATATTGCACCAGGAACTAATACATAGTGAAAATGAGCAACAACAAAATAGGTATCGTGATACTGAAAGTCTGCAGGTACTATTGCAAGCATCAAGCCTGATAAGCCTCCGATCGTAAACAATACCACAAAGGCTACTGCAAATAACATTGGTGTTTCAAATGTAATAGAGCCTCTAAACATTGTTGCAACCCAATTAAAAACCTTAACTCCTGTGGGAACAGCTATAAGCATAGTTGCCCACATGAAAAATATTTCAGCTGCCAATGGAAGCCCAACAGTAAACATATGGTGAGCCCATACCACAAAGGACAAAATAGCAATTGATAGCATCGCCCATACCATTGATGAATGTCCAAATAACTTCTTCCTAGAGAAGGTTTCAATTATGTGCGAAACAATTCCAAAAGCAGGCAATATCATTATATAAACTTCAGGATGACCAAAAAACCAAAAAATATGCTGAAATAATACTGGATCTCCGCCGCCTGCTGCACTAAAGAAACTTGTTCCAAAATGGATATCCATAAGCATCATGGTTACTGCGCCTGCAAGTACAGGCATGACTGCAATTAGGAGATAGGCTGTTATCAGCCATGACCAAACAAACAAAGGCATCTTCATTAAGCTAATTCCGGGAGCTCTCATGTTCATGATAGTTACAACTACATTAATAGAGCCCATAATTGAAGAAGCTCCCATTATATGAACTGAAAAAATAAAGAACGTTGTGCTTGGTGGCGCATATTCAGTTGATAGAGGTGCGTAAAAAGTCCATCCAAAATTTGGCGCACCGCCTTCCATAAATAAAGAAGAAAGCAATATAAAGAAAGCAAATGGAAGGATCCAAAAGCTTAAATTATTCATTCTTGGCAATGCCATATCAGGAGCACCTATCTGCATTGGAATTAACCAATTAGCCAATCCAACAAATGCTGGCATAACCCCTCCAAAGATCATTATAAGTCCATGCAAAGTAATCATCTGATTATAAAATTCTGGTTCTACGATCTGCATTCCAGGCTGGAAAAGCTCTGCTCTGATTATCATCGCCATAGCTCCGCCCACTAAGAACATAGCAAAACTGAACCACAGATATAATGTTCCTATATCCTTATGATTTGTTGTATACAACCATCTTGTTAAGCCCTTAGCTGGGCCATGGTGGTGGTCGTCATGATGGTTTTCTATTACTGCGCTCATAATTTCTTCCTATTATATTTTAGGTTCTTTGTAATCAACTATATCTTTTGGTACAACTATCTCGCCATCTCCTTTTTCTGCATTTCCCCATGCCTGTCTTGAGTATGTGATCACTGCTGCAAGTTCAACTTCTGACAAATAGTCGAATGAATTCATAGCAGCCCCTTGAACTCCTTCCATTAATATTTCTATATGTCTATCTTTGTTGTATAGAGCTATTTCACTTCCTGCTAAAGCTGGAAATATTCCAGAAATTCCTTGCCCCTCTGCCATGTGGCATGACACACAATTCTTTTCATATACCTCTTGCCCTCTTTCTATTAACTCTTCGACGCTCCAGTCTTTTGTAGTTAATTCAGCTAGTTTTATTGCTTCTTGCCTCTTATTATCGACCCATAGATCGTATTCCTCTTGTTCTACTACTTTTACAACAATTGGCATGAAACCATGGTTCTTACCACAAAGCTCAGTGCACTTACCTCTATAAATTCCAGGTGTATCAACCACAGTCCATGCTGTATTAACAAAGCCTGGGATTGCATCTTGTTTAATAGCAAAAGCTGGCACCCACCAGGAATGGATTACATCATTTGCCGTAATAAGGAATCTAACTTTTTTACCTGCCGGTATAACAACCATCTCGTCAACTTCTTGAAGATAGTTTTCACCTTTAGGAACTAAATTATATATTTCATCAGGATCAGTAGAGAGGTTTGAGAAAAAACTAACGTCATCTTCAAGATATTTATATTGCCACTTCCATTGATATCCTGTGACTTGGATATTTACATCGCCTGCCTCATCATCGTAAATTTTAACAAGTGTTTTGGATGCTGGAATAGCCATGGCTATTAAAATTAAAAAGGGAATGATAGTCCATGCTATTTCTAGTTTATGATTTTCATGAAACGTAGCGGGCACTGGATTTTTTTTCTTTGTGTGTGCCCACATAGAATAAAACATAACAGCAAAAACAAGCGCCCCTATTGCAACACATATCCAAAAAATTAGCATATGCAGTTCAAAAACTTCATTGCTGATATCTGTAATACCCCTAGTCATGTTTAATGCAAACCAGTCAGCATTAACAGCGGGCGCTGCGAATAATAATATTAGAAGAGATGGTCTCTTGTTTAAATTCCTTAAAAATTTAAAAAACATTGTTTGCCCTAAGTAAGTGTGTCTTTAATAATAAAAAATGCGTATAGTACATTATAAGCTATTTATATAAATACAACAAAGTAAAAAAGCTTTTTTTTCGAGTGGTATGATATATGTTTGTAATTGTAATTTCTATCAATTTTTGTCCCTGTTTTTCTTAAAATCTTCTAAATTAATTACATTAATGTTTTCAGATATTTTAGTTTTTTCAGCAATCGGCCTTTTTTCTACATAATCACACTTAACACAATATATTTCATCATCGTTAGAGTTAATTGCAATCGTGTCTTTCTCCTTACATGAAGGGCAAATTGCACCAGCAATAAACTGTATAAACCTTTTCATTCCCGCATACTCTGAAGGTCATTTAAAATAGATTTTGTTTCAGGAAAAACTTTAAACCATATATTAAATGAGTGAGCTGCTTGATGAACAAGCATTCCGATCCCATCAAATACTTTGTCCGATTTTTCTGATGCCCATTTACAAAATGGGGTTTCAACAAGCGAATAGTTTAAATCATAAAAAAAAGCATTTTTAGTTACACAAATTTCTTGAACCGGCTCAAAGTCCCCAGTTAGTCCTGCTGAAGAACAATTAATAATGAGATCAAAATTGCATGAAGATTCCTTTGCATTATCTATAGAGGAAATATTTGAAAACTTTCTTATTAAACGATCTGCTTTTTCTTCTGTTCGATTCATTATAGAAATATGACGAGGTTTCTCTTGAGCAACTTTGTACAAAATACTTTCTGCAGATGCGCCCGCGCCTATGAATAAAATATTTGTATCTACAAAGTTAAAGCTTTTATCTTTCTTTATATCAGTTATGAAGCCAATTCCATCTGTGCTGTGAAGATAGACATTCTTGTTATCTTTTGCAATTGTGTTAACAGCATTTATGAATCTAGCCTCATTTGATATATCGCCATCAATCTCAACAGCTTTCTTTTTATAGGGTAGAGTTACATTTAATCCTTTTGACAAAGGGTCATTAAAAAATTCTTTTATAAATTGATCAAAATCAATATCATTAACCTTGTATGGCAAATATTCAATATTTATATTTTCGCTTCGTGCAAACCTTGAATGAATAAAAGGCGATAATGAATGTTCTATTGGGTTTCCTACAACACCTAACTTATGTTTCTTAGACATTCCAGTCTCTATTTATAAATTTTAGCAAGGTTCTTTCAAGTAGTTTGAATTCATCTGACTTCTTGTAGGACCATTTTACGCAGGCTGGCAATGAGGCCATTATTGATTCTATTCTTCCATTTGACTGAAGTCCGAAAGAGGTTCCTCTGTCATAGACAAGGTTAAATTCAACGTATCTTCCCCTTCTAATTAGTTGGAAATCTTTTTGAATATCATCAAATTTTGAGTCTTTTCTCTTATCTACAATATTTGAATATGAAGTTGTGTATGAAACAGCTACTTTTTGCAGAAAATCAACGGCATCTTGAATTGAATTAAAATTCTTTAAATTATCAAAAAATATACCTCCCACACCCCTTCTCTCATTTCTATGTGGAATATTAAAATATCTATTACAATTTTCTGAGAATTCTTTATAAAGATTATCACCATGAGGTTGAAGGAGGGCTTTGGCATTCTTGTGCCATTCAATAACATCTTTTTCGTATGGTATGAATGGTGTTAAGTCATAACCTCCGCCTATCCACCAATCTTCGATGTCATTATTTTCATTTAACATGCAAAACAATCTAACATTCATATGACTAGTTGGAATATGTGGATTTTTAGGGTGTGCTATAACGGATATGCCCATAGCTTGATAGCTGTTTTTTAAATTTGTGTTAAGAGATTTTGCAAGAGCTGAGCTTGGAAGTTCTGTCCCATATATTGAAGAAAAATTTATAGCACAATTATCAAAAACTTGTCCATCAGCGATTACATGGGTTATGCCTCCGCCACCTTCTGGCCTTTCCCACTCATCACTAGATATATTTATATCGTTCAACATTTCATATTCTTCAAATTTAAGCCTGATATAGGACTGAATGTCTCTGAAGGTTTTTTCTAAATCATAAATCGTTTTCATGCTCTGATAATCCGCCTTGTATCTAAATCTATTATTTGAGAAGGGCTCTTATTTTCTCCAAGGCATTCATCATAGTATGCTAATTCTTCATATTCAAAGACATTAAGTATTTCTTGAGGATCATTAATGACATCCTCTCCAGAGATATTTGCAGATGTAGAAACAATAAATCCAGTAAAGCTTTTAAAAAGGTGTTTAACAGGTAAGTGATTACTTACTCTTATTGCAATTTTATTAGTCTCGTTTTTTAAATGATCAGGAATGTGAGCTAAATAATTAATTAGAAAAGTGTACGGGCCAGGCCAATAGTTAGATAAGAATTTTTTATCTTCTGACGATAAATAACATAGTTCTTTATCTATGGAATCTATAGAGTCCGCTAACACGATTAAATTCTTTTTTTTATCTCTTTTTTTTAATGAAAAGATTTTTTCTACAGATCTTTTATTAAATGCATCACAACCAAGGCCCCAAATTGATTCTGTTGGATGAGCAAGAATTTTGCCAGACTTTAGCCACTCTGCTGAAGTAAATACATCTAGTTTTTTTTTATTCAATTAAGAGTTTAATTTTTTATCTTTTTCGAGTACTTCATCTCTCATATTCTGTTTGTATTCAACTAGTTTTTGAGCGAGATCTTCGTCACCAATAGCAAGAATCTGCACAGCTAAAATTGCACTATTTTTTGCTCCGCTCTTTCCTACAGCAACAGTAGCGACAGGGACGCCGGGTGGCATCATTGCTGTAGATAATAGTGAGTCTATTCCGCCCATACCTCCTGATTCTATTGGAATCCCAATTACAGGTCGTGTTGAATGAGCGGCAACAGCTCCGGCAAGGTGAGCAGCCATGCCAGCAGCAGCAATAAACACTTTACATCCATTATTCTCTGAATTTTTTATTAACTCCATAACAGCATGAGGAGTTCTATGGGCCGACATAACGTTTTTGGTGTATTTAACACCAAAGGACTCTAAAATAGGAAAAATTGCTTCTACAATCGGCAAATCTGAATCAGAACCCATAATTATAGCTACTTGTGTTGTATCATTTGACATTTTTTTACTCTTAAATAATTAACTAGATTATAATCACGCAATTATAATAAAAAAACAGTAAATATGGCTAAAAAATTGCAAATATTAATATTTCCAGACCCTAGGTTAAGAAAAGTTGCTGGAAAAGTAACTAAATTCGACAAATGTCTACAAAATTTATCAGAAGACATGCTCCATACAATGTATGATGCAAATGGAATTGGATTAGCTGCAACACAGGTAAATGAGCATATTAGACTCGTAGTTATGGACCTTTCTGAAGAAAGAGATGATCCTAAAATATTTGTTAATCCAACATATAAAGTTTTGGATGGTCATAACCTTTTTGAATATGAGGAGGGCTGTCTGTCGATACCTGGTTTTAATGAAAAAATATCAAGACCGGATAAAATAGAGCTAAAATGGCAAGATATCGATGGCAAAGAACATGTTGAATTACCAGAGGGGCTCCTTACGGTTTGCATACAGCATGAAATTGATCATTTGGAAGGAAAACTAATGGTTGATTATGTAAGCGCACTAAAGAGAGATAGAGTAAGAAGCAAACTTTTAAAAGATTTTAACAGAAAATAGCATAACTTAAATAGAAATGAATATACTATTTGCAGGATCGCCTAAGAGCTCATCTAGAATCTTAGAATCGCTTGCTAATCATAAGTCTGTCAATATTGTGGGCGTTTTGACCAAACCAGATAAAAGAGGGAAAAGAGGCTCTAAGCTGCATGAGTCTGAAGTTGCAAAAACAGCAGCTAAATTTAATTTAAAAGTTTTTAAACCCGAAAGTATAAACGAGGTTGATTTTAAAGCCAGCATTCAGGGCTTAAATATTGATCTTATAGTTGTTGTAGCTTATGGAAAGTTAATTCCTAATTGGTTGCTAAGTTTCCCAGAAATTATGTGCCTTAACATTCATTTTTCATTGCTACCTAAATACAGAGGAGCATCTCCAATTCAATCATCTTTATTGAATGGTGATAGTGAAACTGGAATATCTTTCATGCAGATGACAGAACGCCTAGATGAAGGTGGTTTGATTTCATCTAAATCTATATCAATTGAAAATATTGACAATAAAATTTCAGTTGAAGAGCGCCTGACAGATCTAGCGATTGAGAATATGGAAAGTGTATTTGACGTGTTAAAAAACAAAAATGCCATAATCATCAATCAAGATAATTCTAAAGCTTCATATTGTAAAAAAATTCTTAAAGAAGACTCTATTACTGATTTTAATGATTCTGCGATTAATATTTTAAATAAGTTTAAAGCCTATTTTGAGTGGCCTGGTTTATCTTTTATTTTTAAAGGAATTGAGATAAAAATACATGAAATACTTATTACTGACCAAAAAAGTGCAGGAGCTTTTGGAACAATTGATAAAGTATCTAAGAGCGGTTTATACCTAAATACATGTGATTTCATAATAGTAATTACTTACTTACAATTCCCAAATAAACAAAAAATATCGTCATTAGATGTATTTAATTCCTACAAATCTTTTTTTTCATAAAATTTATTTTTCATATAACTCTTTTAATTATGGATAAAGAGGTTTAATTTACACAATATGAAAGTACTAATTTTAGGTGCTGGTCGTGTTGGGGGTGGTCTGGCTAGAGCTCTGGTTAATAATAACTATGATGTTTCTATAGTTGATCAAGATAAAGCTGCCCTCTCTACCCTAGAAGAAAAATTAGATATTATGACTGTTGAAGGGCATGCCGCTCATGCAGTTTCTATTAAAAAAACTGGCGCGGATGAATCTACCACTGTGATAGCTGTAACTTCTAATGATGAAGTCAATATAATTGCTTGTCAGATTGCAAAGAAACAATTTAATGTTAAAAAGACTATTTGCAGGCTGTCAGAGGATTCTTATACAGACGACTTGAGTGTTTTTGGTGAGGGTATTATTGATATAGTCATAAGCCCTGAAAAAGAAGTAATGAATCATCTTAAAGAGCTTATTATTCATCCTGGAACAGAACAAATAGAAAAATTTGCAGATGGAACCGTTAATTTGGTTAGTGTCAAAGCCAAGAAAAAAGGAAAGCTTGTTGGCAGAGAGCTAAAAGAATTTAAATATGATATGCCTGACACAGATGCTTTTATTGCTTCGATTTACAGAAAAGGAAGGCCGTTTATTCCTTCTGGAGATACTGTAATAAAAGAGAATGATGAAATATATTTCATATCTTCAGAATCTAACATTGATCAAATTGTTAATGAGTTTAGGGAAAAAGAAGATTCCTATTCAAGAGTAATGGTTGTGGGTGGAGGAAAAATTGGATTTTCTTTAGCCAAAGAGATAGAAAATAATTTTAAAACAAAGCTCGTAGACTCAAACAAAGAAAGATGCTCTAAGCTATCAAAAAAATTAGAAAAAACAATTGTTTTACATGGCTCGGCTACAGATGAAGATCTGCTTAAAAGTGAAAGTATTGAAAATATAGATATATTTTGTGCTCTAACTGATGATGATGAGACCAACTTGATGTCTTCATTGTTAGCAAAAAAAATGGGTGCCAAAAAAACCATGATAATCTTAAATAACCCTTCCTACTTGGGTCTTGTTCCAGGTTTTATAGATATTTATATTGCTCCATATAGGCTCACTGTTTCTTCCGTCCTTCAAGATCTTAGAGATAGTGATGTAGCTCAGGATGTTTTACTTAAAATGGATACGGGTGCTGAGGCTATAGAGGGGGTGGTTCATGCAAATGAACATACTTCTGAGCTGTTTGGGAAGTCTCTTAAAGAAATACCTTTACCTGAAGGCTCATCGATTGGAGCTGTTGTGCGACATGGAGAATTATTAATGCCTGAATCAGAGGTTGAGCTCTGTTTAAACGATCACTTGATAATATTTCTTGCTAACAAGGACATGATGTCAGAAGTTGAAGTGTTATTTAAGAAAAATTAATGAATCCTAAATCAATAATAAATCTTTTTAGCATGTTAGTATTGTTTTTTAGTTTATCGTTTGTATTTCCAATAATTGTCTCTTTTGTTTTTAACGACGGTGCAATCTTCTTATTTTTAAAGACCATGATATCGATTGCTTTGGTGGGTTTATTTGGGCTTTTTTTTACAAGAAATATTAAAAATAATCTGTCCCAAAAAGATGGATTTGTAATTATTGTAATGTTCTGGATAGTTCTTTCCTTTGCAGGAGCAATTCCATTCTACTTTAGTGGAATGACATTAATAGACTCAATTTTTGAATCAATGTCTGGTATTACAACTACTGGTGCAACTGTAATCTCAAACTTAGAGAATATGCCTGAATCAATATTATTTTATAGACAGTTATTACAATGGATGGGAGGAATGGGGCTCATAGTTCTTGCAATAGCCGTTATGCCACTTTTAGGTATTGGTGGTGGTCAAATATATAAAACAGAAGTTCCAGGAGCCATGGGAGAACAAAGGCTAACTCCTAGAATAAAAGAAACCGCTCAAGCATTATGGCTTATATATCTTGGTTTAACCGTAGTCTGTGGATTTCTATATTACGTTAATGGAATGCCAGCTTTTGACGCAATATCGCATGCCATGTCTACTGTTGCAATTGGGGGATTTTCTATACACAACGAAAGCATTGGTTATTACGATAGTATATCTATTGAGATAATATGTATAGCTTTTATGCTGTTATCTGCTTTTAGCTTTGCTCTTCATTATTTTGCAATTTATAAGAAAAAACCTCTTAAGTACATATTTGATCCAGAGTTTAGGTTTTTCATGTCTATTGTATGCTTAATTTTTATTATTGCGCTATTTATTAGCATATTTACTAATGACTCTTCATCTCCATCATTTAGAGAATTAGCATTCCATACAGTATCGATGGTATCAACCACTGGCTTCTCAATAAGTGACACTTCTCAATGGCCATTATCTATATCATTTCTGCTGCTTATTGGAGCTTTTATAGGCGCATGCTCTGGATCAGTTGGTGGCGGCGTCAAATCCTGGAGAGTTATGATAATGCTAAACCATGCATATAAAAATATCATGAAAATCATTCATCCGAATTCTGTTATTTCACTCAAGATAGGATCAAAAAGTGTAAGTGATGGTGTTGCTACATCTGTATGGGGTTTCTTTTCAATATATGTAATTTCTTTTGTAATATTGTTATTAGCAATATTGATATCTGGGCTGGATCTCGAGTCTGCTTTTTCAGCAGTTGGAGCATGTTTAAATAATCTAGGTCCCGGAATTGGAGTTGTATCTGAGAATTATGCAGATATTAATTCTTTTTCAAAAGGAACACTTGCATTTGCAATGCTATTGGGAAGGTTGGAAATTTTTACCCTCTTAGTTATATTGACTCCGATGTTTTGGGCTAAATAGAACTATATGGATCCTTATCAGGATGCCTGCTTCTTTTGAATCTTTTATATTCCCATGAATAATCGATAGGTCTTTCATTTATCATCTTTTCTATATCGTTATTTATTAATAGTATGTGCTCACTATCATCATAAATACTTTCACTGCATTGTTTAACAGTCACAGATAAAAAATTAGCTTTATTAGAATTGATATAAAAGTATATTACAGGAGCCTTTGTTTTTATCGCCAAAGATTGAACTAGTGTTGTTGTATAAGCATCTCTGTTAAAGAATTTTACATATTCACCTAGCCCTCTTTGAGGAACCTGATCCGCTGCAAAACATATTGCTTTATTTTCCTTCAATGCCTTAAATATTTTTCTTACGCCCCCTATTGAGGTCTGAACAGAGGTTGATCCGCTTGCTTCTCTATCCTTTTTAACAAAATTTTCTAAAGACTTATTTTTTACTTTTTTATAAAGACTTACTGTTGTGATGTTTGAATTGATCCATTTTAATAACATATCAACGCTTCTATTATGAATAGCAACAGCAATTAAGCCATCACCACCTTCAAACTGTTTTTTTAGAAGAAAGTTGTTCTTAACTTTGAAAATTTTAGTATTTGAATGAGTTTCATTTCGTCCCCAGGTGAAGATAGTTTCAAAACCAGATATTATTGACTCCCTAATACTTAGCTTGGATACCTGCTCAAGGTCAAATCTATTTAGATCAGGATAAGCTATTTCAATATTTATTTTTGTGATTTTATATGTTTTAAAAAACTTATATAACTTTGTGTAAAGATAGAAATCAACTAAATATACAAAAAAGCTCTTAGGAAACATTGAAATTATATAAAAAAATGGTTTCATGATGAGATAAATAATATTGCTTGTTATATAATCATATTTATTAAGAATATACAAAAAATTTTAATTATTAGTAATAATATTATAAGCGGACATATGTCCACTTTATAAGGAGTCTCATTTGGCAGCAAAAAGCATGGATGAACTGGTCTCGCTTTGTAAAAGAAGAGGCTTCATATACCAATCTAGTGATATTTATGGAGGCATTCAAGGACTGTATGACTTTGGGCCTCTGGGGGTAGAGCTCAAAAATAATATCAAAAATGCTTGGTGGGAATCAATGGTTTATTCAAATGATAACATTGAAGGTCTTGATTCTTCAATCCTTACTAACCCTTTGGTATTAAAGTATTCCGGTCATGAAGATACCTTCTCTGATCCTATGGTTGATTGTAAGTCATGCGGTCTTCGATTCAGGGCAGATCAGGTACCTTCAACATGTAAAAAAGAGGATCTTACAGAGCCTAGGCAATTTAATCTTATGTTTAAAACAAATGTTGGTCCAATTGAAGATGGCGAATCTTATGCCTATTTGAGACCTGAAACTGCGCAACAAATATTTACCAACTTTAAAAATGTTATTGATTCAACATCAAAATCATTGCCATTTGGTATAGCTCAAATAGGTAAGGCTTTCAGAAATGAGATAACACCACGAAATTTTATATTTCGTGTCCGTGAGTTTGAACAGATGGAATTAGAATATTTTGTAATGCCTGGAATGGATGAGGATAGCCATGATTCATGGGTACAAAATAGATTAAATTGGTGGGAAGCCCAAGGTGTACCCATGAAAAGAATTGAGCTATATGATGTCCCAAGCGATGAATTAGCACACTACTCAAAAAAAACTATTGATTTGATGTATAAGTTTCCACATGGACTGGAAGAACTTGAGGGCATTGCCAATCGAACTGATTTTGATCTTGGATCACATTCCAAGAAACAAGAAGAATTGAATATTAAGTCTAAAGTACAAAAAAATAAAGACTCCAATAGCAAGCTAGCTGTTCAGGACGAAAATGGTGAATGGATAGTGCCTTACGTTATCGAGCCATCTGCAGGTGTTGAAAGGGGCTTTCTTGCAATACTTAACGAAGCATACAATGAAGAAGATCTTGAAGACGGCAAAACCAGAGTTGTTCTTAAGCTTAAACCTCATCTTGCCCCAATAAAGGCAGCGGTTATTCCTCTTAAGAAGAATAATGATGAAATAGTTAATCTTTCAATGTCGGTAAAAAATGAATTGCAAAAACTGGGTCAAGGCAGAATTATTTTTGAAAATACAGGAAATATTGGTAAAAGTTATAGAAAACATGATGAAATTGGTACGCCAGTTTGTGTTACTATTGATTTTGAAAGTTTAGAAAATAATACAGTAACTATTCGGGATAGAGACTCGATGAAACAATCTCGAGTAAATCTTGAAAATCTTAACGATTTCTTTATAAATCAAATAAAGTCTTAAAATTGCAAACAATAAGAAGTATATTATTCAATCTACTTCTTTATACATCTGTTATTTTTATATCTACCTTCATAATAGTCCTTTTTCCGTTTATTAGCACTGTAAGACTTCAAAGGTTTAGCTCTATATGGATTCATTTTATATTAAACAGTTTAAAGTTCCTTTGCGGTGTTACATGGAAAATAGAAGGTTTAAATAATTTACCTAATAAAGCCTGTATTTTAGTATCAAATCACCAGGGCGCTTGGGAATCTTTTTTCTTGCAAACACTTTATCACCCATCATCAAGCATAATAAAAAAAGAACTGCTATATATACCACTTTTTGGCTGGGCTTTAGCCTGCCTTAAACCAATTCATATAAAAAGATCAAATAAGCTGGCTAGCCTAAAAAAAGTCATAAAAGATGGTTCTCATAAACTTAAGGGGGGTATTTCAATTATCCTATTTCCAGAAGGGACAAGAGCGATGCCTCGAAAAGGTCTAAAACCTTTTTCTAGCAGCTGTGGTCTTTTATCAATTAAAAATAACGTGCCTATTATACCAATATGTCATAATTCTGGCCTTTATTGGAAAAATAAGCGTTTTAATAAAGAAAAGGGTGAAATAACAATGAGAATAGGCCCGCCATTATATGGCAAAGATGCAAAAATCTTAACAAATGATGCCTATGAATGGATTAATAAGAATTTTAATGAAATAAATTAAATATCTAGCTCTTTTACAGAAAGAGCATTTGAATCGATAAATTCTCGCCTTGGTTCTACGTCATCTCCCATCAAAATCTCAAAAGATTCGTTTGCATCTTGTACATCTTTAATGTCCACACGCATCATTCTTCTGTTTACGGGATCCATAGTGGTTGTCCATAGTTGTTCCGGGTTCATTTCTCCCAAACCCTTGTATCTCTGAACTTCTAAGCCCCTTGTTCCGTTTTTTGATAGGGTCTTAATCGCATCATCTTTTTCTTTTTCGTCCGATGCATATATAAATTCTTTACCCTTTGTTATTTTATATAAAGGTGGGAGTGCGATATAAATGTGTCCATTGTCAACTATTTCATACATCTGTCTATAAAAGAAGGTTAATAAAAGTGTTCTGATGTGGGAGCCATCAACATCTGCATCTGTCATTATTATTATTCTGTGATATCTTAGATTATTAATATCAAAGTCTTCTTCGCCTATTCCACATCCAAGCGCTTTAATTAAAGTCCCAACCTCAGCCGAACCAAGAACCTTATCTATTCTTGCTTTTTCTACATTAATTATCTTACCTTTCAATGGAAGGATAGCTTGATTCTTCCTGTTTCTGCCTTGTTTCGCAGAACCACCTGCAGAATCACCCTCAACTATATATATTTCGGAAAGTGTTGGGTCTTTTTCCTGACAATCAGCTAATTTTCCTGGTAGGCCAGCTATTTCAAGAACACCTTTTCTCCTAGTCATTTCTCTTGCCTTTCGCGCCGCTTCTCTTGCCAAAGCCGCCTCAGATACCTTAGCGATAATACTCATAGAATCCTTAGGGTTTTCTAATAAAAATTCATTAAAGTACTTATTAAACACGGTGCTAACAACGCTTTCTACTTCAGATGAAACAAGTTTTTCTTTAGTTTGTGATGAAAATTTAGGATCTGGAACTTTAACAGATATAATAGCAATCAATCCCTCTCTAACATCTTCCCCTAAAAGGTCTGTTGGAGATTTCTTTGCGTTTTCTTTTTTAATAAAGGATTTTAATACTCTTGTTAAACTACCCCTAAATCCTGCTAAGTGTGTTCCCCCGTCTTTTTGAGGAATGTTATTGGTATAACATAGTACATTTTCGGAATATGATTCCGTCCATTGCATTGCTATCTCAACACCTACATCATTTTCAGTAGCTGAACACTCAAATATCTCAGAAACTGTTTGTTTTCTTCCCCTTAAATGAGTTACGTAACTTGAAAGCCCGCCATTATTTTTAAATTTACGAGATTTTCCAGACCTTTTATCTTCTACATTAATCGAAACTCCGGCATTTAAAAATGAAAGTTCTTGTATTCTTTTATAAATTCTATCTGTCTCAAAATCAGTTGTGGTAAATATTTTGTCTGAAGGATAAAAAGTTATTTTTGTTCCTGTGCTTGATGATTTTTTTACTTTCTTTAGTTTGGCTTTTGGCTTGCCTTCGGAATATTCTTGAAAGTATTCTCCGCCGTCACGATGAACTTCTAACAATAATTTTTTTGATAGTGCATTTACAACGGAAACTCCAACACCGTGAAGGCCGCCTGAAACTTTGTAACTATTATCATCAAACTTACCGCCCGAATGAAGCGTTGTTAAAATTAATTCTGCTGCTGATACGCCTTCCTTTTTGTGAACATCAACAGGAATTCCCCGCCCATTATCTTGAACAGTTACTGATCCATCTTTGTTAATTATTACTTGTATGTCAGAACAGTGTCCTGCCATAGCTTCATCAATACAATTATCTAAGACCTCAAAAACCATGTGGTGCAATCCAGATCCATCATCTGTATCGCCTATATACATTCCGGGTCTTTTTTTAACAGCCTCTAATCCTTTTAAGACTTGAATATTGGATGAATCATACTTGGCTTCTGTAGATTTTTTTGCCATTTTTTTATCCTAATTGTTCCACGTGGAACTTTTTAAACTCATTGAATTCACTCGTTATTTTACTACTAAAACAATCTTCTATACAGGAAAAGATAACCTGATTTTTATTATGTTTCAAAAGCTCAACAAACAAATCGAAAACTCTTTCATCGAGCTCTGATTTAATGTCATCAATAATTAATGTGGCTTCTATTTGATATTGTTTTTTTAGAACTTCATGTTGGGCGTAAGACCATATAATTGAAAAAAATTTTTGTTCTCCGCGCGATAATGTTTGCCTTGCATCAATATCTTTAATAAGAAATGTTATATCTGATTTATGCGGACCATGGGTTGTTGTTTTTCTATTAAGATCTTTGTTGAGGTTTTCTTCAAGAGAGTCTAGAAGTTTGTTTTCTGATTTCCATCCAAAGGAAAAATTGATTGAAATTAAATTAAGAAAGTCAAAAACATTTTTAGGCTCAAGAATATTCAATAAATTTTTAAACTCAACTAAAGTTTTATCGAAAAAATTTTTTCTATATTTTGTTAGTAGCTCGCCCTCATGAGCAAGCTTTTGATTCCAAGCATAAATATCTGATATGCGGTTATCTTTTAATAGTGCATTTCTATGTTTTAGTGTTCTATAATATGAAAACCAGGTAGAAGAAAACTTATCTTCGGCTATAAAAATTGACCTATCTAAAAGCTTTCTCCTAAAGTCTGGGGAAGCGCTTGCAAATGAAAAGGTGTTGTTATGAATGGGTGTGCATGGAAATTTTTTTATCAACTTGCTTGTAACTATTTTTGTATTATTAAGTTTTATAGACACTGATTTGTTTTTACGTTTTTCAACCTCAACAATGTGTCCGCTGTTTTTATCAAAACCTTTTAAATAAAAACCTTCTTTTTCATATTGAATTAGTGATTGTAAGTTACTGCTTTTAAATGACTTGCCACTTGAGAAAATAAATACAGCTTCAAGCATGCTGGTTTTACCAGATCCATTTGCGCCATAAAAAAAGTTTATGCCAGGTGATAATGATATTTCAATGTCGTCAAAACACCTTAGATGCTTTATAGAAATATTTGTTAGGGGCACTTTAAATTAACAAAGGCATAACCACGTACTTCAAGTTGGAAGAACCTGGATCAGTAATAAGACAACTCTTGTCTGAACCAAAAAAATTAATCTCTATATTTTCAGAATCTAGTGTGGATAAAATCTCTTGTAAATAGTTTACATTAAATGCTATGTCGATTTCATCTCCACTATATTCACAGGTGATATTTTCTTCACCCTCCTCTTTTTCCGGATTGTTCGCTGAAACATGCATAGAGTTTTTTGTCGTTAAAATTCTTACTCCCTTATATTTCTCACTTGACAAAACACTAACCCTTCCAAGACATTCAGAAAATGTTTTTCTATTAACCAGTAACACAAAACTATCGCCAGATGGAATGACTTGTTCGTAGTCTGGAAATTTTCCCTCAATAAGTTTGCTTATAAAAGTTGTGCCAGAAATACTCACAGATATAGAGGTTTGTCCTAGTTCGATCAACACATTTTCTGTTTCATCTCCAACTAGCTTCCCGATTTCATTAATTGATTTTCTAGGAACAATCCCGCTTATTGCTTCCGGGGTTGCTTCATTTAATGATGAGCTAGAAAGAGCAAGCCTGTGTGCGTCTGTTGCGACACTGGTTATAGACTTGTCATCTACTAACAAATATAGTCCATTTAAGTAATGTCTCCAATCTTGGTTTCCCATGGCGAATGATGTTTTGCTTATAAGTGTTTTAAGGTTTTGAGAAGAAATGTTGATCTGTGAGCTTGCATCCTCCATTTCAAATACTGGAAAATCATCGCTGGGCAGTGTTGAGATACTATATTTCCCGGACCCTGACTCAATTTTAAGATTGTCTCCGTCTAGGAATAGATGGATCTCAGCCATATCTGGCAATAGCCTGCACAAATCACTTAACTTCCTGGCTGGTGCGGTTGTTTTTCCGCCGCTTTTATAATTTGAAATAGTTGAGGTTGTTGTTATTTCACTTTCTAGATCTGTTGCGGTAAGTTTTAGGGTAGACTCATCCACCTCAATCAAAACATTGGAAAGAATTGGAAGGGTTTGTCTTTTTTCAACCACCCCAAGGGTGTGACTTAGTGATTTAACAACCTCTTCTTTTGTTATATAAAAATCCATTAGTTTGTCAAAGCCCTGTTAAGATTTCTATAATCTTCTTCATGTGACGGGCTTTCTTTCCTTAACTCTAAGATTTTTTTACATGCGTGGAGAACAGTGGTGTGATCTCTGCCATTAAAGGCCTCTCCAATTTCTGGGAGGCTGTGATTTGTAAGCTCTTTTGTAAGTGCCATAGCCATTTGCCTTGGTCTTGTTATAGATCTGCTTCTTCTTTTTGATAATAGGTCAGAGAGTTTGATATTGTAATACTCTGCTGTAGTTTTTTGAATATTCTCAATGCTTACCATTTTTGCAGAAATTACAAATAAATCTTTTAGGGCTTCTTTCACAAGACTTAAATCAATTGCTTGATTTGTAAATCTTGCATTTGCCACAACCCTTTTTAAGGCTCCCTCAAGTTCCCTGATGTTTGATCTGATTCTTTGGGCTATATATATTGCGCAGTCATTTGGCATACTTATACCCATTGAAGATGCTTTGTTTAATAAAACAGCCGCTCTTGTTTCTAGCTCTGGGGGGTCTATAACCACCGGCAAACCCCAGCCAAGCCTAGACTTGAGCCTCTCTTCAAGGCCATCTATTTCTTTTGGATATTTATCACAGGTAAGTATCATTTGGTTGTTTCTGTCTAATAGGGCATTAAAGGTGTGGAAGAACTCTTCTTGTGATTGCTCTTTGCCTGCAAAAAATTGAATGTCATCTATGAGCAAAGCATCGGCATTTCTATAAAATGATTTGAATTCATTCATTGCTCCGAGTTGAAGGGCTTTAACCATATCAGAGACAAATTTTTCAGAGTGAACATACACTATTCTTTTTTTTGGTTCATTTTCTAAAATCTTATTTCCAACAGCGTGCATTAGATGAGTTTTCCCAAGACCAACGCCGCCATAAATGAAAAGAGGGTTATAGTCCCCTTTTGGGTTCGCAGCCACTTGTTTGGCTGCCGCAAGAGCTAAATGGTTTGATTTCCCCTCCACAAAACTATCAAATGTATAGTTTTCTACAAGCTTTGCTCCAGATGATTGTGATTTTTTATATTTATCAACAAATGTCTCTTTTGTGTGTGTTTTGAAAACTAAATTTATGTTGTTTTTAGATTGTGTCTCTACTATTTTTGATATATCTTCAGCAAAATTTTTCTCTATATACTCTAGGATAAAATCATTTGGGGCCACTAGCTCTAGGTTGTCCTCATATATTTCTGCTTTTAAAGGCCTAATCCAAGTGTTAAAGTCCTCTTGTGACATTCTGTTTTCAAGCTTTTTAGAGCATTTATTCCAAAGATCCAATCCTATCCTCCTATTAGTCATGTTAGTCTATTAAAAAATCCACAAGATATCTACAGAATAAAGATAAGAATTTACTGTGGATAACTTGTATATAAAAAATATTGTGTTTTATTTTATATTTTTCTGTTTTTAAAAAAATATTGAGCTATAATTCCCAAACTTTTTTAGCTACATAAATTATGAAAAGAACATTTCAACCAAGCAACCTAAAACGAAAAAGAACTCATGGGTTTAGAGCTAGGATGTCTACCAAGGCAGGTCGCGCCGTTCTTGCGAACAGAAGAAAGAAAGGTAGAAAAGTTCTTAGCGCTTAATTTGTCTCAAATCAAATTTAAATACAGCGAACTTGAGCTTTTTTATTCAAGCAAAAACTTTAGGTTGTTTTTTAAACCTATGAATAAAAATAGTTTACTCATCTCAATATCAAAAAAAAATTTTAGTAGGGCTGTTGATAGAAATAGGCTTAAAAGAAGAATTCGTGAGGTTTTTAGAGCGGGTTCTTTTTGCGACCGGGCTGGTGGAATGATTGTTTTTTCTGTATTTAAGCCGTTTGGGGGGTTATCATACTCCAAGGCTTTGCTAGAGGTAGGCTCTGCTATTGAGTTATTTGTTAACAGGAAGAATAAAAAATGAATATTAGAAGTGTTTATGTGTTTCTGATCATCGCCCTGTCTTTGGGTCTTCTTTTTGAATGGTCCTCCGACAAAAAAAACCAATCTATTGAAAGACATCTTGAGGATGTCGAGTCGCCCAGTTTTATTGCTGGGGATGATTATATTGTTCTTGAGAATGAAGAGTTGTATATGGTTGTTGCGGTAGAGACTGGCGCAATAGTTGAAACAAGATTAAAAAAATACCTGGTTGAGGATGTTGAGGGGTCTGTGGGCTATAGGGTTTTTGGTAGATCTGATGACTCTACATTTAATTATTATTTTAGAAGTGGTGACACTGGCGCTAATCCTTCGTATGTGGTTTTTGATAATGGGCCTGGTTTTGTGGAGTTGTATGATGAATCTCTTGGGGTATCCAAAAAAATATCTTTTTTAGAGAAAGATTATGAGATTTCCATAATAGACTCTGCAAAAAATGGTTTTGATGGCAAAGCTTTTGCTGGTCTTTATAGAACAGATGGAAAAGCTCTTGACTTAAAGCGAGATGCTTTGAGCGGGGGTATGATGAACAACAGCTCTTATGAGGGTGTTGCTATTAGTTCTGAGGCAGACCCATACGAAACAGAGCGTTTAAAAAACCTAGATGAGCCTCTTGAGGTGTTATCAAAATCTGGATGGGTTGGGTTTATACAGAAATATTTCTTTGCTGCAATAATTGGGTCTGATGAATATATTTATATGTACTCTGCTAGGGCAAATGAGTCTGATTTGTATAGTATGGGGTACACAGTTGAGGGGCCTTCCGCCGGAGGTGTTGTGCTTGAGCATGAGCACAGGCTTTTTGTGGGCCCTAAAATAAGAAAGGATTTGATGTTAAGAGCTGACAACCTTGAGCTTTCTATTGATATGGGTTGGTTTTGGTTTTTGTCACAGCCCATGGTTTGGGTTATGGACACCTTAAATGGGTATCTTAATAATTGGGGTTTAACAATAATTGTCTTTACAATTTTAATTAAACTTCTTTTTTGGCCCGTTACAGCAAAAAGCTTTCGCTCAATGGCCAACCTTAGGAAGATTACTCCAGAGCTTAATGAAATTAAAAGTCGATATAAAGATGATCGTCAAAAACAAAGCGCCGAAACCATGAGGTTGATGAAGAAGCATGGCGCGAATCCGCTTGGTGGTTGCTTGCCTATGTTGATCCAAATGCCTTTTTTTATCGGGTTCTTTTTTGCGTTACGAGAAATGGTTGAGTTGCGACACAGT
>MDTB01114877.1_pt1 | contig 20341 bp, 19 predicted proteins | sample 811161 | NCBI WGS metagenome assembly MDTB01 (sample SAMN05326650, study PRJNA326480) | marine metagenome | isolation source: seawater | place: Mediterranean Sea | collected 2009 | reverse complement strand
TATATAGTATGCTGCCTTTTCAGATAATAACCCTTATGAAGATACTGAATGCTAAACACATAGAGTTTCCAGAATACCATAAGGTCTATCATCTAAACATGCTCGGCAATTTCATAGACTATAGAGATAACAAACGACATAGTTCTTCTAGTCAAAAGTTCAGACTTGAATCCTTAATCAAAGATATAGATATACACGGCATGTTACATCCTATTATTGTTTCATGGAATGCTTTTAATGTATCTGTCGGCCATCAACGAGTATGGTACGCCAAAGAAAAAGGATATACTCACATAGATTGTTACCATGTAGAAAATCAGGAACAATGGGAGAAAGTTTTTCAATACACACAATCAGATGAATACTGGCAAAAAAACCAGAACAGTAAATATGCAGAAATCTGATATTGAAATTGTAGATATACCAAACGATACACAAAGAGTATTACGATTTGGTGATAAACTTGTACAAGGTCGTATGAATAAAGATGGGTCTTTATCGTTAGACTATTTCAAACAGTTAATGCATGCCTTTGAACATATAGACAATGTAAAAAAGGTTTGTATTCTCGGACTAGGTGCAGGTTGTTTACATAGATACATACATAAAAATTATCCTGATGTACAGATAGATACTGTAGAAATTTTACCAGAGTTAGTAGAGATTGCCAGAGAAAAATTTTATTTACCTGATAGTGACCGTATTCGTATTTTTATCGAAGATGCTCGGACTTGGGTAAAGAAACATAGTGGTTATGATATTGTTATCGTAGATTTATATGACGAATGGGAACAAGTATATATAGATGATAGAGATTTAAAAAAACTAGGCAAATTAATCGCCTATAATTCTCTTATAAATAAAAACACTTATGAAGGGTATATGATAAGACTTCGAGCAGTTTATAATAATGTTTATGAACAGTTTAAACCTGAATTAAAGGAAGAAGAATACAATCATATAGCATTTTGCAAATGAAAGAATTAAGAGCGAAGACAATAACACACCCAGATAAACACCAAATGTTACCACTTGAAGATGTAACTTTTAAATGGGACAAAGTAACAGGCAAATGGACAAACTTTGCAGATAGTCAAGGTATAAATTACAAAAAATTATTTGATAGTTTAGAAAAAGATGGCATGAAACATCCTGTTATGGTTCGTAAAATGAACGAAGGATACCGTAAGTGGCAAGCAGGTGGTCGTAGAATTATATGGGCAAAGATGAATGGTTATACACATATAAGTGCTTATGTTTTATCAGAACAGCAAGAGGTTGATGATATATATGAAGCGCAATATGATGAAAGTTATAAATAGTATATGAGAGCTCTACATAAATCCTCAAACGAAATTCTTATTGAGGTTGATTAATCATATTAAAAAGGAAAAAAATATGTTATTAAGAACAATAGCATTTGCGGTGGCATTCTTATGTATTTTTACATATGCTAATGCAGTAGAAATAACACCGTACGGTGCATTTAATTACAAATGGTCACATGATGAAAATTCTAGTGGCGTTGCATACGACAAATTAGAGAACAACGGTTCAAACATTGGTATTGATATTTCAGAACCAAGTATTGAAGGTTCAACAATTGGCGCAGTTGCAAAGCTACAGGTTGGAATTGATGTTGACGATAGTGGTTCAGATACTTTTGATTCACAGCTTGCTTATGTAGGCATAGTGAACAATGGTGTTACTTTATCCGTTGGTCGTCAATCACACCCTTTCACAGACAACATTGGTGGTAAATCATCTTCGTTTAATGTGTATGGTGGCAGTTCTGATTTTAATTATGCTTCAAGGTCATCAAACTCAATTGCTTTATCTAGTGATATGCTAGATGTTATGGCAGTTGTTGATGGTTCTTCTGGACAAGAAGGCATTGATGAGTACGAAGTAACTTTATCACACTCACTAATGGGTGCTGATGTATCTATTGGTTACGCTGATGATGTTGTAAATGATATCTCTTATTGGGGTGCAGGTGCAAGTACAAGTGTAGGCGATATCACAATTGGTTCTTCATATACCGTATATGACGCTGCTACTGACAAAGTTGGTATGGAAGCGACTATAGGTTGGAAGGCAATTACAGTTGGATACGGAGATAAAGAAGGAACTGGAACTTATATGACATACGGTTTAAGTCATAATATGACAGAAAGTCTAAGCGTCTATGCAGAAATGCAACAAGAAGATTTAGATACTGGTACTGACTTACAACACTATTCAGTAGGAACAAAGTTTAGTTTCTAACATAAATAATAACACAAACAAGGAGAAATTCATATGGATAAATGGATTAAAGACCATAGTGCATGGAAAGATTACGGACTAATTATATTAGCGATTGCTCTTTTCACAGGCTTTGTGGCACCTATGTTAATCGTTAAGTGGGGTTTAATTGCTTGGATTGCAAGCAACCTATGGAAACGATATAACGGATAACATAAAGGAAATTTTATGATTAAGAAAATAATCTATGTACTAATAGTTATAGGTGCATTTTATCTTGGTCATCATTTTGGCGAAGACGCCGCTAAGGCAATTGATTCAGTACCTTTACCAAAAGTTACTATTGAAATGCCTGGTGACGAATTAGACAAACTTGAAGAAGCTCTTCAAGCGGAAGAAAGTGAATAACTTAAAAATAAAAACCCGGCTTAGTGCCGGGTTTTTTTATGACATATAATCGTAGCGTCTTATCAGGATACTTCGTAACCTTTCCCAAATCATTCTATCTAAAACTTGTTGACCTGTTCTAGGTTCTCTTAACGCTAAATCATCATACTTAAATTTTAATTTTACTAACTTGCTAAAGCAGTTGTTTCTTTTATTTGTATTTGATTGAACCTTGCCCAATGCATGTTTCCTTCCGTGTTATCAAATGTTACATCTTCGTAAGTAATTGTACCTATAGGTATTCTACTTATATCTACTGCCATAACGGACGCTTCATAATCGTCCGTACATGCTATTTGTATATTATCAATTTTAGCGTCTCTCAATCTAAAAGATGAACCACGCCTAACTTCTACAATATCGCCTACTTTAATTATCATTATGCAACCTCCTTAACATCAATCAATGACATAGGCACGGCATAAGTCATACCGTTGTTTTGATTTTTAACAGCACATCTAGTTTTCATAACTTTCGTTACAGTACCTAACCAGTATTCAGTTCTGGCATTAACACCAACAGTAGAACCTACTGAAATGGAAGATTTAGCTTCTTTCGCAAGAGCAGTTCTTCTATCTTTAATGGCATACATCACCATATTCATGGTATCAGTTGTACCATGATTTTTAACCCAATCTAAAACAATAGATAGGTCGTTAAAGTTAGTTTTTGATTTATTCATAATATAGTCCTTTCGTTTAAATTACGCTTCGTTCATTACAGTTTCTTCTATAGAAACCCAATTGATATCAAATACATTAGGATAAAAATTCTTCATTACAGAAATAAACTGTAATCTTTCGTTAGTAGTCTCACATTGAGCGTAAGCGTCATACACTACTTGTTTAGTAGGGTTGTTTGACATAGTGTTTTCAAGTTTTTCAATATTAATCATAATGTATCCTTTGTTTTTTTTATTATATCTATATTTCTATCATAGTTTTAATCATTTGTCAACAAAAAAGACCAATATAGTGCAAATTAAAAGTGTTATTTTTCAATGATTTAGCAGATATATGCAAAATAAATGTGTTGTATTTTTACAACAAACTGTATGTTCTCTATTTGTTCTACTGAAATATCGTTGATTTTTGCAGTATAAATATAGCATAATATAATGATAGGAGAATATTATGGGATTTTTAACAAGTTTATGGTCAGGTTGGGGCAAATCTGAAAGCGTATTACCGCCAAAGAAGAAAGCAACAACTAAAAAAACTAAAAAGAAGACTACAAAGAAAAAGAAAACAAAAAAGGTAAAGTAATGGGAACAGGAACATGTAAAAATTGTGGTCACGGATGCCATTGTTCTAATGGGTCATCTTGTGGTTCATGCGGTTGTGCAAACTGTGAGCACGCTGAGTAATGGCACAGCGAGGAATGAATGTTGTTGCTTACAGCAGAGGACCTAAAAAGAGAACATCTATTGGCAATAGTCCTAGGTCCAGACCTAAAAACAAACATAAGAGAAGACAACATACAAGAAGTCGTGGACAAGGATAATGCCTGCCGTACAAAGAAATGGTGATGCCAATTCTGGTGGTGGTGTAATCAATACTATTACTAATCACAAAGTAAAGGCAAATGGTGAGTTAGTATCCGTTAATGGATCTAAAGGAACGGGTCATGGCATAGGTATTCACGCTGCTAATGCTTGGGATACTGCTAATGGTAGTTCTACTGTTAGAGCAGGCGGTACGCCAGTCAATCGCACAGGCGACGCTGACACTTGCGGTCATGCAAGAGTAGGTGGATCTTCTAATGTAAATGTAGGATAACTGTTATAAATAGTCGTATGGCTATCTATCAACAAGGTTATACTGACGCTCAACGCACCAATGCTTCATCAAAGTCTGTAAGACTTTATAAAGATATTGCATTGTCTTTTGAGCGTAATAGTAATACCAAAGATGTTATTATTAAAAAAGATATAGCAGCAGTCAAACAATCAGTAAAAAATCTGATACTCACAAATCACTTTGAGAGACCCTTTCATCCTGAAATAGGTTCAAATGTTACAGCCATCTTGTTTGAGCCAATGAGTCCAATAACTGCTAATGTATTAACAAGAACAATATCAGAATGTATTAATAACTTTGAACCAAGAGCAAGACTAGTATCAGTAATTGCTAATCCTAATTTAGATAGAAATGCCTACGAAGTTACAATTAGTTTTTATGTGGTAAATATACCTGGTGAATTGGTACAATTAACAACACTATTGGAGCGTAGCAGATAATGGCAAAGAGACTATCAGTTAGTGAGTTAGACTTTGATGGTATCAAAGATAACTTGAAGACATTTTTAAAACAACAAGACCAATTCACAGATTACGATTTTGAAGGTTCAACTATGGCAACCTTATTAGATGTGTTAGCATATAATACACATTACAATGCTGTATATGCAAATGTACTAGCAAATGAAATGTTTATAGATAGTGCTGACTTACGAAATAGTGTAGTCTCTCATGCCAAACATTTAGGTTACACGGCAAGAAGTGCAACAGCACCTTATGCTGACTTAACAGTAGTCGTTAATGACGCTACTGGTGCAACTTTGACTGCCGCTCAAGGTACAATTTTTCAAACAACTGTAGATGGTACAACTTATAACTATCTTGTAAAAGAAGATACAACAATTACACCTGTTTCTGGTGTTTATACTTTTTCAAATCTAAATGTTTATGAGGGTACTTTAGTTAATAACAAATATACTGTTGATACTACAAATGCTGACCAAAGATTTTTAATTAAGAATGCTTTAGCAGATACAACAACTTTACAAGTTAAAGTTCAAAACAGTTCTACAGATTCCACAACAACAACTTATACACTTGCCTCAGATTTGGCAGATGTAACAAGTACCTCTACAGTTTATTATTTAGAGGCAACGGAAGATAGTCAATACGAAGTTATATTTGGTGATGGTGTTTTAGGTAAAGCATTATCAACTGGTAATATCGTAACATTAACATACATAGTTACAAACGGTAACGAAAGTAATGGTGCTAGTTCGTTTAGTTTATCTGGTACACTAGGTGGGTTTAGTGATGTTTCAATCACAGTAAATTCTGCTAGTGCTAATGGTTCAGAAGCTGAGACGGCAGATAGTATTCGTTTCAATGCACCAAAAACTTATACAACACAGAATAGGGCGGTAACGGCGAAAGATTATGAAAGCAAAGTTAAAAGTTTATATTCAAATGCTAAATCAGTTCAAGTATGGGGTGGTGAAGATAACTCAACACCAGTATATGGTCGAGTGTATATCTCTATTAATCCTGTTGCTGGTGCTACATTAACAAGTGCAAACAAAACAAACATAATAACACAATTAAAAGATTTTAATGTTGCAAGTATAACACCAATTATTGAAGACCCAGAAACTACTAGTTTACAACTTACAACAACGGTTAGATATGACGCTAAACAAACAACTAAAAATGCAGATAGTATTAAGTCTTTAGTAACAGCAGCGATTACAACTTACAATGATACTAACTTAACAGAATTTGACCAAGTGTTTAGACACAGTAAATTTATTGAAACAATCAACAAGGTAGACCCTAGTATTCTTTCTAACATAACAACTGTAAAAATGCATAAATCATTTACAGCAACAACAACTGCTTCAACAACATATACTTTAAATTATAACAATGCATTTTATAATCCACATAGTGGACACAATTCAACAGCAGGTGGTGTATTAGAGACCACTTCATTTAAAGTAAATGGTGATACAACTAATGATTATTACCTAGATGATGATGGTGAAGGCAATGTAAGATTATATTACACAGCTGCAGGTGTCCGTACATATGCAAATGAAACTCAAGGTACAATTGACTACACGGCTGGCACAATCACTATCAACAGTTTATTTGTTACAAGTGTAGGTAATGTAGATGGTGCTACAAGCACGGCAATTAGATGTACTGTAATACCAAATTCAGTAGATGTAGTTCCTGTTCGTAACCAACTTATCTCAATAGACGAAGTAAATACAAATGTTACTGTTACTGCTGATGATTATGATACAACAACAGGTATAGGTTATACAACAGCGACAAGTTATGCGAGTTAGTAAATGGCAAAATTTACTAAAAAAATAAATCCACTAATAAGTAGACAATTTCCAGCACACATACAGGCTAATAATCCTTTATTGGTTGAGTTCGTAAAACAATATTATGTGTTTATGGATTCTGCTCAGATTACAATATCAAGTGTAACTGCTTCAGACCAAATCTTATTAGAAACAACTACAGAAGGATTTATTTCTTTAAACGCCACAGACGAACATGGTAATAATGAAAACGATTATATACTTAATGAACAAACAAGTGTAGGTGAGTTTAGTAAAGGTGAAACTATTACTGGTGCCACTTCAGGTCAAACGGCAACTATACTTGCTGAAGATACAGACAACTTAAAAATATGGGTTACTGCTAATTCGTTATTTGTAACAGGTGAAACTATTACTGGTGGTACTTCTGGTGCAACTGGTGTAATAGGAAAATATCGTGCAAACCCAAATGAAACAATCAATCAACTATTAGAATATGCCAATGTCAATAATACTATAGATGATTTTTTTACAGAATTTAGAAATACATTTTTACAAACTATACCTAACACACTTACAGATGGTTTAGATAAAAGACAACTTACAAAAAATATTATAGACCTTTACAAAAGAAAAGGTACAAAAAAAGGACATGAGATTTTCTTCCGTGCCTTGTTTAATGAAACACCTGAAATTTATTACCCAACTGTTGATATGCTTAGAATATCAGACGGTAATTTTAATAATCAACAAATAATAAAAGCAACATTAAACGGACCTTCTGATGGTAACATGAACAACTTGGTTGGTCAAACAATTACACAAACAGATATTGTAGGTAATGATACAGTAGATACAGCAAGTTCAGTTATTGAAAGTGCAACTGTTTCAACTGTAAGTTTAAATGGCATAGCACATGATGTGGCAACTTTTATTTTAAATGAAGCGTCAACTACAGGCACTTTTGCCAGTAATGCAGGCGACGCCATACTATTAGATGGTACAGATAGTTCTGAAACGGATGCAGGTGATGAAATACTACTAGATGGTACAGATACTTCATCTACAAATGCAGGTGATAGGGTAGTTCAAAATACAAAATCAACTTTTGCAGGTGCAGATAATACAAATGCTGATGTAACTATAACATGTGATATTGAAAGTGTTGTTGATGATGTTAATGTTACAACTGGTGGTCAATATTATACTGTAGGTGAAACTTTTGCCTTTACAAAAGAAAAAGGTGGTACTGGTGCAATAGGACAAATAGAAAATGTATCATATGGTGTAATAGATAGTGTACAAGTAGAAAGTGGTGGGTCAGGTTATGCAGTAGGTGATGTCCTTTCAGTAACTAATCCTACAGACGGTACAGGTCTTGCAGGTACTGTTGCCGTAGTCAACGGTGGTTTTACTTTAGAAGGTGATGTACATGATGATGGCGTAATTATTTTAGAAGACGGTACAGACTTTCAACTTGTTATGGAACCAGGCACAAATGGTGGTGGTAGTCCAACAAATGATATTACAAAAATTAGATTAACAAATAAGGGTGGTGGGTATCTTTCACTACCAACTGTTAGTGTTACAAGTACAGGTGGTTCAAGTGCAACTTTATATGCTGTTTCATCAACTGTTGGTAATGCATTATCAGTTAAGATGGTTGACCATGGGTTTAGATATGAGACACCACCAGAAGTTAGTCCTAAATTACATTTACAAATAGATACTGTTTCTGCTGGGTTTACAGATGGTGAAACTATTACTGCTTCTAGTGAGGACTTTATAGAATTAGAACCATATGAACAGGTAGACTTTACAATTTTACTAGAAGACTTTAGACAAGCAAAAATAAGATTAGAAGATACTGAAAGAGGAGATTTAATTTTAGAAGATGAATTAGGTGGCGGACAATTTGCATTAGAAGAATTTGTAACTGACGCTGTACCTGAAAGTCCTTTCCCTGATAGTTTATTATTAGATGGTACTGATGGTTCAAGTACAGACGCCGGCGATAGAGTAAGATTTAACGAATATATTTTAAAAGATAATACAGATTATATTATATTAAATGGTACAGATGGTTCAAGTACAAATGCAGGTGGTAAAATACAAAGAGACGATACTGTTACTGCTTCTGCTGTATTTGAAGAATTTGATACAGATACAAATATAATAACATTAACATCACCAACTGCCTCTTATGATGACAAGGTTACTATTTTAGGAAATACCTCAGGTACAACTGCTAGAGTAAGAAACTTTAATACTGATACACCACAAGCAACTATGACTGCTACAGTAGGTACAGCAATAGAAACAGACGGTGCATATTCTGGTGTTGATGGATTTATTTCAGAAAGTACAAAGAAGATACAAGATAGTTTATACTACCAAGATTACTCTTACATTATAAAAGTAGGTGAAAGTATTTCAGAATGGAGAGACTATCTAAAATCTGCCGTGCATCCTGCTGGGTTCTACTTTGCAGGTGAGGTGAGTATTAGAACAAGAGTAAATGCAAAAATGAAAACTGGATATACTAGACTTTCAGGTCTTACGGAATCTGATGAAGTGGTCGAAATACTATCTGTTATCTTTGCAGAAAAGATTGGAAGAAAACTTGGTACTGTGGATGATGGTTCAAGTGAAAGAACAAATCCACATCTTGGTATTGAAGCAAGTGCTTCATTTACTAGCAATAGTAGGGCAGTAACATTAGAACATGAGACTACTCTTAAACTAAATCAACAAAGAGATAGTGGTCAACAAGTTCATTCAACTAGTGTAACAACAGGATTTGTTTATGCAGGTGCAAGACTAAATACAATTGGTGATATGCCATTTACAGCATTTGGTAATGCAGTAGAAGGTGGTGGAGGTATGAGTGGTATTACACTTGCAACTCTACACGCAATAAAACTTACTGGAACAGGTAATTCAACTATTGGTGCTGCCGCTATTCAAGTAGGTGATTTTGATTTACCACTAGGTACTAGATTTGCAATACCAACAGAAATTAGTTTTGAAGAAGATAGTTTTAGTTCAGCAGGTCCTGCCGCTTTAACTTTTGATGACAATAGTAAGAAATTTGATGATAATACTCGTTAGAAAGGTGTATAAATAGTAACATATGACATATCAAGCAGTAGGAATTGGAAGTTCAGCAAATGATGGAACAGGTGATACTTTAAGAGTAGGTATAGATAAAGTTAATGATAACTTTGTTGAGATATACACGGCTCTAGGTGCAGGTTCAACTACAACATTAAAAGTACATACAGACGGCGCAAGTGCCGGTCAAGCGTTAGTATATGACGCTGGCAATGCAAGATTTCAACCTGGTAGTGTTGCTATATCAGCAACAATATCTACATTAACATTTGAAGGTGCAACAGCAGACAGTTTTGAAACTGTATTAAATGTTACTGACCCTACAGCAGATAGAACAATAACTTTACCCAACGATAGTGGTACAGTAGTTATAGAAGGTGGTTCGCCATCTGGTACTGCTGCCGCTTCAGATGAGGCGTCAAGTTCTGGTAATGTTACCAGTAATGCAAGTAGAATAAGACATACTTTAACATTAGACGGTACAACTGCTGACAATGCTGAAATAGCAGATGTTACGGTAACCTCAAATAAAGTAACTGCTAATTCAGTTATTATAGCAACAAGTACAGCTGCTGTAGATATTATGGTTCATACTGTGGCGTCAGGTTCATTCAAGTATATAATAACAAACAAATCAGGCGGAACATTAGCGAATGATAGTACCGTGGTAACAAACTTTTTGGTGTTATAGGAAAATGATTATAAATAGAAGTAAGGATTAAAAAAATGCCAGCAATTATAACAAAAGATTTTAGAATACATAACGCTAGACAATTTGAAGAAAGTTTTAGTGAAAGCGCAGACACTTATTACCTGGCAATAGGTAGACCACAAGCATTCGCAAACGACCAAGCATTTAATGATGGAACAGATACTAGTCCACCAACACCGGTAGATAGTGTAGGTTCTGTAGATTATTATGTGTATGATGACTTGATGTCGGCGAAAAAAATAACAAGTTCAGATGTTTCACTAGCAATACCAAGAAAAAACTGGACAACTGGTACAACTTACGACCATTATAGACATGATTATGGAGAAATAAACACAGCAGGTAATGCTATAACTGCTAATAGTGGTGCTTCAACATTGTTTGATAGTAACTTCTATGTAATGAATAGTACCTTTGATGTTTATAAATGTATTGACAATGATGGTAACACAGCGTCAACAACTGAGCCAACTGGTAACAAATCAACTAGTGTGTTCTCAACTGCTGATGGATACAAATGGAAATATATGTACACATTATCAAGTTCAGAACAGGCAAACTTTATGTCAACTGACTTTATACATGTATCAACTGAAAGTACAGATTACTCAACTACGGCAGGTGCAATAGAAAATGCTTTTGTTACAGCGGGTGGTTCAGGTGGAACAAACGGTACTTATACTGGTGTTGCAATTAGAGGTGATGGTTCAAGTGGTGAGTGTACTGTAGTCGTTTCTGGTAATGCAGTATCAAGTGTTACAATAACAACTGCTGGTTCTGGTTATACATATGCAAGTGTTTTAGCAGCAAATATAGGAAACACTTCTGGTGCAGATATAGATTTCATAATTTCACCTCCTGGTGGACACGGTTCAGATTGTATTGCTGAATTAGGTGGATTTTTCGTAATGACAAATGTTGATTTTGCAACAAGTGAAAGTGGTGAGTTTAATACTTCAAATGATTTTAGAAGAATTGCATTGTTAAGAAACCCAACTGATAGTACAACAGGTTCAACAGCAACTGCTTCAACATTAGACGCAACAAAATCAATAACTTTTGCCTCTGGTGCAGGAACATTTCAAGCAGATGAAAAAATTACTCAATCCACTTCTGGTGCAGTAGGTTATGTTGTTGATTATAATAGTTCAACGAGAGTGTTACGATATATACAACCACAGTTTGCTAACCAAGGAGTAGATAGTAATAGTAATAACACGGCGTTTGCAGGAACAAATACAGTTACAGGCGCAACTTCTAGTGCAACAGGTACACCAACATCAATAGATACTACTCCAGAATTAACGGCAGATACAGGTGATATTCTGTATATTGAAAATAGAAAACCAATTAGCCGTGCTTCAGACCAAACGGAGAATGTAAAGTTAATAGTAGAGTTTTAGGAGAATTAAATGGCAACAAATTTCAATGTCTCTCCTTATTATGATGACTTTGCAGAAAACAATAATTTTCATAGAGTTTTATTTAGACCTGCTTATGCTGTTCAAGCAAGAGAGTTAACACAATTACAAACAATATTACAAAACCAAGTAGCAAGATTTGGCGAACATGTCTTCAAAGACGGTTCAATGGTCATACCTGGTTCAGTAACTTACAATTCAAAGTATGATTATGTTAAGTTAGCAAGTCATACAACATCAACTGCTGCTAATCTAGTAGGTTTAACTGTAACAGGTTCATCTTCTGGTATTACGGCAACTGTTGTAAATTCAAGTGAAGCAAGTACAACCGCAGCTGCAACAATATATGTTACATATACTGCTTCTGGTACAGACACTACATCAAAAACATTTACAGAAGGAGAAACATTAACATTTACATATAATAGTATTTCTTCAAGTGCTGTTGTAGGTACTTCTGGTACTTCATTACCAACAGATAGTAATGCTATGGGTTTTGGTAGTTCAGTTAATGTACAAGAAGGTGTATATTTTATTGATGGTTTCTTTGTTAAGAATACTGAACAGACTTTAATACTTGACCCTTATTCAAACACTCCATCTTATAGAGTAGGATTTACAGTAACAGAAAGTTTTTTAACACCTGAAGATGATTCCACATTAACTGATAATGCAACTGGTTCATCAAACATAAATGCTGCCGGTGCTCATAGATATAAAATTGTTTTAACACTTGCTAAACTTGTAACTACATCAACTAGTGATAGTAACTTTGTAGAATTAGTAAGAACAAATACAGGTAATATTGAGAACATTATTAAAAGAACAGAATATGGTGTATTAGAAGAAACACTAGCAAGAAGAACAGCAGATGAAAGTGGTGATTATGTTATTAAACCTTTTGATTTAGATGTAAGAGAACATCAAAATGACGGTAGTAATCGTGGTATATATTCTATAGATAGTGAAAGTTTATACAATGGTTTAAGTTCCGCTAATTCAGAAGCAAGATTGGCATTAGGTTTATCTCCAGGTAAGGCATATGTTAAAGGGTATGAAATAGATACAACTGGACAAAAATTTCTTACAGTAGAAAAAGCAAGAGAGTTTGATACTATACAAAATAATACAACTAGATTAAATGTAGGTAGTTTTGTAGAGGTAACAAATATACATGGTTCGCCAGATATTGGTACAGTATCAGGTGAAACAGAAGCATTTAAAGAATTACAATTATACAAAGATACAAATACAACTAGAGGTACAAACCCAGCAACTGAAAATGTAGATGTAAAACAAATTGGTCGTGCAAAGGCAAGATACTTTGAATATAAATCAGGTACTGCTGGTGCGTTATCAACCAATTCAACATCAATTTACAAATTAGGTTTATTTAACATTGATATGTTCCAACACTTGGCAGTAAGTACAAGTGTTTCATATGATACAGGCGAAACATTAACTGGTGCTACATCAGGTGCAACTGGTATCATTGAAGAAATATCTGCTAACACTTCCGCTGACCCAGACGCATTTATAACTGAGGATGGTGACGCTTTAGTTTTAGATAGTACAGATGGTGCTTCTCAAACAGACGCTGGTGACCAAATTATATTAGAACAATCTATACTTACAACAATTGTCGTATCAAATGTTACTGGTACTTTCTCAGCAGGTGAAACTGTGGCAGATGAAAGTTCAAATAGTGGTGCTATTTTATCTGACTTATCAGATAGAAAAGGTGTTACTGAATATGAATTTGCAGAAACAAAATCTATTGGTATGACAGGTTCGCCAAACTTTACTGCTGATACAGTTTTAACAGTTACAGCGGCAAATGAAGAAGATGAAAGTAACATAACAATTTCTGGTACAATAAACATTGTAGCAGGTGTAACAGTAGTAAATGGTAACAATACTAAATTTACAAGTGAATTAAAGATTGGTGATAACATTGTCTTTGAAGATGATTCCGGTACACAATATAGTAGATTTGTTTCAAGTATTACAAATAACACATTAATGGAAGTAAGTGCATTTGTACCAACTACAACTACCTCTGCTTCTACACAAAGAAGAAGAACAAAATTACAAGACATTGCTGATACTTCATTAGTTTATAAATTACCTGAAGGAGTTATTAAAACATTAAAGACAACTGACAATGCAGGTATAACAGATACAAGTCATAAAGTACGAAGACAATTCGTAGATACTTTATCTAGTTCTGGTGTTGCAACTTTCTCAGCAGGTGCAAACGAAACATTTGACGCTCATTCAGAAGCAGATTATACATTATCAATTATGACAGCAGGTACAACCTCTGGTGCTATAGGTGATATTGTTTCACTATCAGGTAACAACCATGAAGGTGACGCTATATTCACATTAACTGGTAGTCCAACAGGTAGACAAGTTCAAATTGACCTTGGTGCTAACTTTGCTACTGCTAAAGTTAAATTGATTGCAACAATAACTAGAAGTATTGCAGGTGAAAAAACTAAATCACTACAAACAGGTATAACTGTTACAGTAGATAGTCAAGCATTAGCGGAAGAAAAAACAATTAGTTTAGGTAAGGCAGATATTTATGCTTTGACAAGTGTTTATATGGCACCTGACTTTAGTACGGCTGCGACAACAAGTCATACAGAAATTACAGATAGATTTTCACTTGATACAGGACAAAGAGATAGTTATTACGACATTGGTCGTATAGTAAGAAAAGATGGTACACAAAATCCAACTGGTAGATTGTTAATTACATTCCAACATTTCAATCACGGTACTGGTGATTATTTTAGTGTAGATAGTTATTCTGGTGTTGTAGATTATGAAGACATACCTTCTTTTGATAGTCCAACAAAAGGTAAAATACAATTAAGAGACGCTTTAGATTTTAGACCTAGAGTATCAGATAGTTCAAATGTAATTGGTTATGGTGGTGTAGATAGTATTGGTGCAAAAGATTATATCAATGCAGGTGCTTCTACCGTTGATGTTCCAAAACCTAGTTCAGACGCAACAATAGATTTTGAATTTTATTTAAGTAGAATAGATGGTGTCTTTTTAACTAAAGAAGGTTTATTCAAACAAGCAAAAGGTACAGCGGCGATTGACCCTCAAAGACCTGAACCAATTGATGACGCTATGGCGTTATACTACATAAAATTACCACCTTATACTTTCAGTACAAGTGATGTAACAATTACAACTTTAGATAATAGAAGATACACAATGAGAGATATTGGTAAATTAGAACAAAGATTAAAGAATGTAGAATACTATACTCAACTTTCATTGTTAGAACAAACAGCAATCAATACACAGGTACAAGACGCTACAACAGGATTAGATAGATTTAAAAATGGTATTATTGTAGATAGTTTCAAAGGTCATAATATTGGTGATACTTTATCAGCTGAATATAAATGTTCAGTAGATATGAATGAAGGTGAATTAAGACCTGAATTTAGCGCTGATATTGTAAAACTTATTGAAGAAGGATCAACAGATACAGACGCTGAAAGAACAACCGCAGGATATAAACTAACTGGTGATTTGGTAACATTACCATATGACCATGCAGAATTAGCAAAGAATCCATATGCTAGTAAATCAGTTAACTGTAATCCATTCTTGGTATTTCAATACAAAGGTGATATTGCATTAACTCCAGATTTAGATGAGTGGTACGATACAACAAGAAAACCAGATGTATTAATTAATGATAATGCTTTATTTGATACAATGACTACCCTTGCAGGTGGTACAAATAGTTTAGGTACAGTTTGGAATAACTGGCAGACTAACTGGTCAGGTAACTGGTCACAAAGTGCTGGCTCAAGAAATGGTAATGTAGAAGCAAATGCTACAATTTCTGGTTCTATTCAAACAAGAACAAGAACAGGTATTACAAGAGAGATTGCAGGTTCAAATGTACAAAGACAATCATTTGGTGATAGAATTGTTGACATTGCATTTATACCTTTTATTCGTACACAGGATGTGGCATTTAGTGGTACAAGATTAAAACCAAACACAAAAGTTTACCCTTACTTTGACAATGTATTAGTTACAAGTCATGTAACACCTACAAGTGGTGTAAAAGGTGGTAACTTGGTAACAGATAGTGTTGGTTCTGTTTCAGGTACATTTACAATACCTGCTTCATCTACAGAAAGATTTAGAACAGGTGATAGAGTATTCAGATTAACAAGTTCATCTACAAATAGTTCTACAGATAATGATGTTGATACTTTTGCTGATGCTACATTTACTGCTCGTGGTTTACAAACAACTATGGAAGAAACAATACAATCTACAAGAGTTCCAATTATCAGAGCAAACACAGTATCAGAAACAGATACAAGAAGAACAGTAGATAACTTTAGTGTAAGTGCAGGTATAGTACCACCAGAAAACAATCCAGACCCATTAGCACAAACATTTAGTGTACAAGATTTAGAAGGTGTATTCATAACAAAAGTAGATGTATTCTTTGAAGAAAAAGATAGTACAGTACCAATTAAAGTTTACTTAACAGAAACTTTACAAAGTAGACCAGGTAGAAGAATAATTCCATTTAGTGAAGTTACGGTCGCTGCTGCTGATGTTAATACAAGTTCAACGGCTGCAACAGCAACAACGGTTACATTCCCAAGTCCTATATATTTACAAGGTGGTAAAGAATATGCTATCGTATTAAAACCAGATAGTCAAAATTATAAAGCATGGGTAAGTAGATTAGGTGATACAGATGTTACCACTTCAACAAGAAGAATAACTACACAACCTTTATTTGGTTCTTTATTCCGTTCACAAAATGCAAGTCTATGGACAGAAGACCAAATGGAAGATTTAAAAATTACAATCTACAAAGCAAAATTTACAACTGGTACTACAGGTACTTTAACATTAACGAATGACGCTTTACCAGTTAAGACTTTAGATAATAATCCAATTGAAACAAATGCTACTGCCGGTTCTGCTACAACATTTGGTGGCAACCCAGCGATAGTAAAAATTAATCACTTTGCTCACGGTATGAACAGTAGCAAACCTAGTAAGGTAACAATTGCAGGTCTTGCTGGTTCAACTGATTACAATGGTATTTTGGGAAGTGCAATAAATGGTACACATGATGTTGGTAATGTAACGGAAGATAGTTACACAATAACAATATCAGGTGACGCTGCCACTTCAACTGGTAGTGTGGGTGGTTCAAGTGTTACTGCTACGGAAGATAAAGCGTTTGAAAGTGTTATGCCTAAAATTGGTATGCAAAATTTCCCTGATACTACAAGTTTACATAGTATTAAAACAACAAGTACAAAATCTATTGATGGTTCAGAAACACCTTATTCAACAAGTGCTTCTTATACAAATATTGTACCAAATGATAACTTCTACTTTACTACAGCGAGAGCAGTATTAAGTGGCGTTAACGAAACAAATCATTTATCAAGTGTTAAATCATTGTTCTATAAAATAACTTTAGATAGTACAAATGAAAATGTATCACCTGTTATTGATATGAAAAGAACAAATATGTATGCGATACACAATAGAATAGATAGTCCAACTTCTAGTAATAGAACAGGATTTGTTGCAGAAACAGATAAATCTGGTGGTAGTGTTGCGTCTAAATATGTAACTAAAGAGGTAACTTTAGAAACACCTGCTACAGCATTAGATGTTAGAATGGCAGCAAGTGTATTCCCAACTTCTTCTATAGAAGTGTTTAGAAAAGTAAAAGGTGCTGATGATGATAGAGAAATGAAAGATATACCTTATGTACAAATAACACAAGCAAACACAGCAGTTTCAAGTGAAGGTCGTAGTCAATCACCTTACAACGAAAACTTTAAACAAGATTTCTTTGATTATGAGTTTAGTGAAACAGGAATAAAAGAATTTCAATCATTTAAAATTAAAATTGTTATGAAAGGAACTAACCCAGCATATCCACCAAGAATAACAGATATGAGAGGGATAGCATTGGCAATCTAATGAGTAAAATATTAGTAGAAGGACATAGAACATTAATAAGAGATACAAGTTCTTCAGCAATAGTAAATACTGATAGAAAAGCATATGATAATTTTATGAACAGAATAAAGGAAGCAAAAAAATCTAATGACGATTTAAGAAGTGCATTAAGAGACATAAATAATATTAAGTCAGAAATGCACGAAATTAAAGACTTATTAATGAAATTGGTAAAATAATATGGCAGTAAGAAGCGTAGCAGCAACAGATACTTTAGAAACTTTTAGAACGACCTTTAACACCCAGGCGTCAAGTGATATTGGCGATATGGCAACATTGTCGTCCTCTATTAGTGCAACAAGTATAGTAGGTGCATTAAATGAGTTAGAAAGTGAAGTTACTTCTTTTGGTGTTAGTACAATTACAGGTGCAACTGATTTAGGTGGTGCGCCGGCAACAGGTGATAGTATAGTTATCAATGACACATCAGCAAGTGCATTGAGAGAAATGACTATTGCAAACTTATTTACAAGTCCTACAATTACTACACCAATTATTACAGAAATAGATAGTGGTTCTACAATTACACTAGACGCTACAACTGATATTACATTAGACGCAGGTGGCGGAGATGTATTCTTAAAAGATGATGGTACTACTTTTGGTAGTTTAACAGCAACTGGTTCTAATTTAATTATTAAATCTGGTACAACAACTGCTATGACTTTTAGTGGTGCAAATGTAACCATTGCAGGAAACTTAACTGTATCTGGTAGTACAACTACGGTAGATTCCTCAACTGTTAATATAACTACTGGTTTTGTATTTGAAGGTTCTACTGCTGATAGTTTCGAAACAACTTTAGCGGCAACTGACCCAACTGCTGATAGAACAATAACTTTACCTGACTTAACTGGTACTGTTTCATTAATCACAGCAACTGAAACACTTACAAATAAAACATTAACAAGTCCAACAATCAATAGTCCAACTATTGCAACACCAATATTTACAGGTGCAGGTGATATGCGAGGTAGTTTAGTATTTGAAGGTGCAACAGCAGACAGTTTTGAAACTACATTAACAGTAGTAGACCCAACAGCAGATAGAACAATATCACTACCTAACGCAACAGACACATTGGTAGGTAAAGATACTACAGACACATTGACAAACAAGACTTTAACAAGTCCTGCTATCAATAGTCCTACAATTATTTACGAAGGTTCAACAGCAGATAGTTTTGAAACAACTATAGGTGTTGTAGACCCAACTGCTGATAGAACAATTAACTTTGCTAATGTAGGTGGTACTTTACAACCATTTACTACTGCTTCAACTACGGCGATTTCAACAACTGTAGATGAAATAAATTTGATTGATGGTGGTACTGCAAGAGGTACAGACGCTGTTGCTTCAGGTGATGGTTTATTAGTTAATGATGGCGGCACAATGAAAATGACAAATGTTGATACAGTATCAACTTACTTTGCAAGTCATAGTGTTGGTGGTGGTAACATAGTTACAACTGGTGCATTAAATAGTGGTTCAATCACTTCAGGTTTTGGTGCAATTGATAACGGTTCATCTACATTAGATACTGGTGCTATAACAACAACTGGTATTACAAATACTGGTTCAATAGTATTTGAAGGTTCTACAGCAGATAGTTTTGAAACAACTTTCTCTGGTGGTAACCCAAGTGCTGATATTACAATTACTTTACCTACACAAGCAGGTACAGTAGTCGTTTCAAATACAACTGATGGTAATGATGTACAGTTAGATAGTTTAGGACTAAATACTGCTGCTTCAGGTACTGCTGGTGAGTTAAGAGCGACAAATGATATTACTGCCTTCTATAGTTCAGATATTTCTTTGAAAGAAAACATTATAGAAATACCAAGTGCATTAGATATGGTAGATAAAATCAGAGGTGTATTCTTTGATTGGAAAGATGACTATATAGATAGTAAAGGTGGTGAAGACGGATACTTTATGAGAAAGAAAGATGTAGGTCTTATTGCTCAGGAAGTAGAAGCAGTTTTACCAGAGGTTGTAGGTACTAGAAAAGATGGTATCAAGGCAATTAAATATGATAGACTTGTTCCTTTATTGTTACAGGCTATCAAAGAATTAAAAGAAAAAATATAATTATTAAGGAGTAAATTATGGCTGAAAAAGCAAAAGTAGAAGAAGTGAAAAACATTGATTTAGATATGGAAAAATTAACCTTAAAAGGTAAGGTCCACGCTGAACAATACAATGCTATGAAAGTGGCAAAATTAAATCATCAAGTAGAAATTGAAAAGATTGATGTATTGATGAATTATTACAC
>MDTB01087219.1_pt1 | contig 20344 bp, 18 predicted proteins | sample 811161 | NCBI WGS metagenome assembly MDTB01 (sample SAMN05326650, study PRJNA326480) | marine metagenome | isolation source: seawater | place: Mediterranean Sea | collected 2009 | reverse complement strand
TTTCAGATAACTGTTTAATTCTAAAAATGAAAGAAGGAAACCTTGTAAGTACAAAGGCTGAGTGTATTTAAGAGTTCTTCCAAATGTATTTGTAGTTTCTACAAGAGCTAATTGAGTACCTGGTGTAGTTTCAAAAAACAGTATTGATAATATAGAAAATATTGAGAATATAAAAAGATAGTTATTAATAAACCTTTTTCTTTTAAGCGATTGGAAATGAAAATACAAAATTATAGAAAGAGGTACAAGGCAAAACAAATATCGAAAACCATATGATGAAGCTGTAGATCTCCACAATAAAACAACTAAAAAGACCTGAGTAAATGATCCAAAAATTAATATATTAAAAAATAAGTTTTCTCTTTTTGATGTGAATAAATTATATATACACAATGAAAAGCCAACAAATATTATTGGTGAAAACCAAAATAAACCAAATTCCTGTGTAAACAAAATTTTGAATACATTGAATAGATTGATTCCAATAAAATCGATAAAACTTTCGTCTCTATTTACAAAATTTGAAACTTGCCCACCGGTTCTATAAACGAATTGAGGATTAAATGTATATACTCCATACAATATTTTTGTATGTAATAAAAATAAAAAAATCGAAGCAAATGTTGATAGAATGAAAAATTTATTATTTAATAATTTGCCATTCTTTACTTTACCTTTTTCAAGTAAAAGCTTTTTTGCAAAAAAGGGAATTAAAAATAAAAAATAATTTACCCACTTTACAGAAATGCCTAAAGCTATTGCAAAAGGTATTAGAAAACCAAGCAACTTACTGTCTGGGGTATTGAAGTATTTAAGTGATAGGTAAAAAATCAAAATTACTGAAAATGACTCATAAACATGGGTCATACTGAATCTTTCAAATGCGTAATAACTTACTCCAGATCCAAAAAAAATAAGATAAATTAAAAGTGGTTTGTACTTGTAATTTAGAATATCTAAAACACGAGTCATTAAATTAATTGAAAGAAAAAAGTAAAAAATTGGTGATAAAGAATACAAAAGTAATCTAAAGTTCATTATTTCATTATTTAAATTAGCATTTCCTGTTATAAGTTTGTCAATTGAATGTCCTATGAATAAAAAAGGAGAGGCATAAATTCCTGAACCAATAAAACCAGTTGGAGCAAATTTTCCATCATTGTAAAATCTCCTACTCTCGATTCCCATCATTTGGTTTGTATAGTCGAGATCAAAATCAACAGCTATTGTCTCAGCATGCATATAATAGTCATGATCATCTCCGCAACAATATACAGAGTCTTGAAATCTAAAATCTATTTTTAGAAAAAGTAAAATTAAAGTTGTAAGAATTAAAATTTGGATAAATCTATTTTTGAGCATATTCAGGCTTCATTAAAATAAATAAGTTTGTAATCATGTTCAAGTTTTTGAGATTGGTATATCAAATAAATAAAAATAAGGAAAAAAATTAAAAAAACAATGAACCAGTTTGCCTGAGATCCAATTAGATTTCCATACCGAATTATTAAAAATCTAAATAAACAAAACACTGAAATTAAAAATGAAAAAACACCAAATATATCTAATATTGCAGAAACTTGTAAGTTTGAGTATTTAAGTTTTAAACTTATTTTTTTTAAAAAACTTTTAAATGCAAAATATACTAATTTAAAAAACATTATGAAAGCATTTAAATTACTTTTTTGATTTTCATAAGAAATAGTATTTTTAATTTGCAAAATTTTTAAATTCTTCTCGATTGACAAATTAGTCATATAAGTTGCAATAAAAAATGGATATCCATATCTTTTAAATAATTTTGGCAATTGAAAATCTTTTAAACTTTTCTTGGAAAATAAGAATAAACCATTCAAAGGATCGTTAAGGTTCCAATTTCCAGAACTTATTTTTAAGAGGAATGAGGCAAAAGCATTTCCAAAATATCTTATTAAAGGTATTTTGCCCTCAATGCCATTTTCCCAAAATCTATCACCTTTAATAAAATCATAATTTGTTTTTTCAGTCAATTTTCTTAACCTTTTGACATCATTTTCCTTAAATTGATTGTCACCATCTATTTTTATTAAATATTCAGAGTCCGAGTTTAGAAAATGGTCAATTCCTAAAGATAAAGAAGCTCCTGGTCCTAAGTTTTTACTATTAGAAATAATTTTTATATTCTGATAGTGATTTTTGAGATGATTCAAAATTGATTGAGTTTCATCTGTACTTTTATCATCAATAATTACGACTTTTTCAAATTTATCAACATACTTAAGAACTGTATCTTCAATAAATTTTTCTTCGTTATGGGCAAGAATTAATAATGTATACACATAATTTATACTATCAAAAGAATAATGATTCTATAAGTAAATTGTTAGTTATTATATTGAAGAGAAGAAAAAAAAACAAGATACATGTATGAACAATAATTCAAAAAAAATTACCTACGTTTTTTTGCAAGGTCGAAAAAAAAGATTGTCTTCAAATATCAATATTTCTAAAGAATTTTTTTATACTTATTTTTTTGCAAAGGATAATTTCCCAAATGTAAATATTGTTGAAATGGAAAATTATAACAACAGCTTTTCCCAATTCGTCCTAAGAAAATTTGATAGTCTAATTAATAAATTATCAAAATTACCTATTTACACGTATGCCATACTAAAGAGAAAAAATATAAAAATATTTTGTGAATCAGACTTTATCTTATTATCAACTGACAGGGTTGCATTCTCTTGTCTTCCGTTAATACTCTTAGCAAAAAAAAAGAAATAAGAATATAAAAATTTCATTTTTTGTAATGGGATTATTCTCAAATTTTCCAAATTATAGTTTTCAAAAAAAAGTAAGAAAATTTTTAATTAATATAATGTTTAAAAATGTAGATAAAATATTTTTTCTTGGAAAAGCTGAATATGAATACGCAGAAGAAAATTACTCAAAAATAGTAAATAAATTTGTTTTTCTTCCATTTTCTGTCGATACAGAATTTTGGATGCCTAATGCGTCAAAAAATTTTGACAACAAAAAAAATATATTGTTCATTGGCAATGATGGAAATCGTGATTATGACTTTGTATTAAGATTAGCCAAAAATATGAGTGATTATAATTTCAAATTCATTACTGAAAAAATAAGAGATGTTAATTTGCCGAAAAACGTCAGTCTAATTCAAGGTAGTTGGGCAATTGAGCAATTAACTGATGAAGAAATTAGAGAAATTTATGACTCATCAAAGATTACAATCATCCCTTTAAAAAACACTAACCAACCATCGGGCCAAAGTGTAGCTCTACAATCAATGTCAATGAAGACACCTGTCATAATTACTAAAGTAGATGGATTTTGGGATCACAGTAATTTTATAGCAAACAACCATTTGATTTTTATAAATGAAAATAATGTTGATTTATGGAAAGACCAAATCATGAAACTGTATGATGATCAAGAGAAATATGAACATATTGTCAACAATGCTAGAAATTTAATAATGAATAAATACAATTTAGATGTTTTTAATAGTGAAGTTTTTAAATCTATTGGGTTGGTTGATGAATAAATTGTCAATTTTTACAACAATGACTAATCCGGATGAAAGAAACGACCCCTGGAAAGAGGCACTAAATTGTTACGAAGATTTAGCAGATGAGGTGATCATAGTTGGTGAGGATTGGCCTTACGAATTTAGGTGGGACCATATAGGAAAAACATTTCAAGAGGGGTTCGACAGATGTCAAGGTGAATGGGTAATAAGGATGGATCTTGATTATTTTTTTCATGAAAAAGATTTTTCATATATAAAAAAAATATTACAAGATAATACAGACTCGCCAGCTATTGCTTTTCCTCAATATCAATTTTTCACTCCGGATAGATTTCAAGTGAAAACAAAAATTTGTATCGCATTAAATAAAAAATATTTTCCTTCAATTAAATTAAATGGTGGTGGAGATCTTTGTTTACCTACAATAAATAATAAGCTAATTTTAAACAACTCTGTACCTCAAAGTAAGAAACCGGTTTATCAATATGATTCCATCTTTCGAACAAAAGATATCATATCGAGAGATAGAGCAAGATTTGCAAGAGCGTGGTTTAGTTATTTTAATGATTGGGGTGATAGGGGTGGCGCAACCGACAATGAAGCTTTTGATGCTTGGTATGAAATGATTAAAAAAAGATATAAACACCATACCAATAAGCTAATTTTTCGAAAACATCCTTCATATATTTATGAAAGACTTGATAATTTAGAACCTAATCAATTTGGATTTGATGCATTTGGTTTAAAGAATAAAACAAAAAGAGAGCTGTATAGCTATCTCAAAGGCTATAAAAATAGATTTTTAGATTAATTATGGTTTGATTATTTTCCACTTATCTTGAGAAGGATTGTTAATATCAAATATCATTGCAATTAACCATGTAAGTAAAATCGTACCGTGTATATCAGGAGTATTAAGACCCCTTGTAACTTCAACACCGTAATAACTTGTTTGGCTTTTATTCAAATAGTAAGAGAATCCCCCAATTTCATGAAAAAAATGTTTGTTAATGATAAGTTCAATATTTTTTAAGTAAATAATTATTTCCTTCTTTTTATAGTTAGTTTGATTTGAACACTTATAAAGAACATAAACTATATCAACTAGGTCGCATCCTTCTTGGCTTGGATCTATATTTAGACAAAGATCAATTAATCTTTCTGGATAATGAATTTCTTCATCAATCCAATCAAGGCCCGTAATAACTTTCATAGCCCCATTAACTGTTTGTGCTTTTGACGGTTGGTTCCCAATGTAATAGGCTCCATCTTTGTTTACTTTTTTTGTTATATAGGTAAATAACTGATCTTTAAGACTTTCATATTCCTTTTTTGATACAACTTGAGTCTTTGAAAATACCGTAAGGCCAGAGAATTGAGCTCCTGCTGACCAAGGTTTTGTCCAATCAAAACTATCTAAAAATGTAGAAATGTCTGATCGCGGAAAATCATAATAAATATATTTATTTTTAAAACCTACTTGATAAAGAGTAGCAATGCACTGTTTAGATTCAGCTCTAATTGAATTTAATAAAAATTTATTATTTAATTCAAAATTTTTTCCAAAAGTTTTATTAAGTAAATATTTTGCAGTATCTTTCATGAAATACTTATATTTGTTTTCTCTAAAGTAGGCCAAGTAATTCTCATCAATAAAGGAATGGTCAGGATAACCACTTATGCTTTTTTGGTGATTGTTAATAAAATTTATCCACTCCGTTTTATTTTCTGAACTTAATTTATCCCAATCCCCAGTCATGAAAAATATTTTTAGGGCATATATTGAGAATCCAAGTTTAATTTTTCTACCATAATCAGATACACCTTCATTAACTGGAAGAAATTTATAGAATTCTTTTTCATCTTGTAACCTGGAAAGAAAAAGTAAAATTTTATCTTTTGTAACTTTAGATGACTTATTTTTAGTCATTTTTTTTATTCTTATACAAGCCTGTTACTCTATTTGTTTCAAATTTAATCAATTCAAAATTTTCATCAATTAGTATATTATTTACTTCTACAATCGTATCGTCTTGATGTATTCCTCTTTCAGGACCAAAATCAACGGCTACATATTTAACATTTTTAAGGGTGCTTTTAGCGCCAGCTAAAACTTCAGGTTCATAACCCTCAGCATCAATTTTTAATAATTTTATCTTCTCCGGGAAGGAAAAATTATCTAGTTTATCAACATTTATTTCAGATTTTTTTTCTTCACCAAAGTCCACTAGAGACGAGTTTCCCCCAAAAGAATCTTCATAAAATTCCATTGTCCCCTTTTTATCTGCTAATCCAACATTTTTGATGTTCTTACCAGACTCTTTATTATTTAAAATATTACATTCGTAACTTAAATTATCAGGTTCAAAACCATAGTATTTAACTTCATAGTTTTTATTTTTTAATGCTAAATTTAATTCTCCAATATTTGACCCACAGTCGATTATTACATCATCCTTCTCAAATTTAATTTCATCTAAATTATAAGACTCTAACAATCGATTAAGATGTCTTGGATAATCAATTAAAATCCTCTGAATTCTTTTATTTGGATAAAAGATTTTTACATCGTTATATTTTTTAAAATAGTTTTGTCCATCAAAATAAATTTTTCCATCATTTTTAAACATTAAATTTAGAAAAATACAAAAACTTTTACCATTTAATTTATTGATTGCTGACCCAACAAATCTTCCTTTAATAATTAAATAGATTTTTTTAAAAAATGAAATTTTTTTATTTTCTAAGCCTTTGAGCATAAATGGAGGCACATTTATTAAATATGGAAGTACCAATTTCATATTTATCATTTTAAATCAGAAAAATTTATTTAAATGTATTAAGAAAATTAAAAACGAATTAACCTAATAAGTATCTTCTTATGAAAGTATTAATTTTAGGTAGCAGCGGTCTTGTTGGATCATCTTTAAACAGAGTTTTAGGCAATTCACACAAAATCTCTGAAATATTTCCAGCTACTAGAAAGGAAGCAGATCTATTTTCTCTTGAAGAAACTCAATCATTAATTAAAGATATTTCTCCAGATGTTGTGATCAATGCAGCAGCAAAAGTTGGTGGTATCTACGCAAATGACACATTTAGGACTGAATTTATTCTTGATAATTTAAAAATTAATATGAACCTTATTGAGGCTTGTAAAGAAAATGAAAAAATAAAAATTATAAATCTTGGTAGTAGTTGTATTTATCCATTAGATGCACAAAATCCAATTCTAGAAGAATCATTAATGACAGGGAAACTAGAGCCAACAAATTCTCCATACGCAATTGCAAAAATAGCTGGTATTGAGATGGGTAGAGCATTAAGCAAACAATACGGAAACTTAGTACTAAATTTAATGCCTACAAACCTTTATGGCCCTAACGATAATTTTTCAGAGAAAGAAAGCCATGTTATTCCAGGATTAATTAAAAGAATGCATGATGCAAAGAATGCGAACACCAAAGAATTTAAAGTTTGGGGAACTGGTAATCCTTTAAGAGAATTCTTATTTGTAGATGACTTAGCTAGTTCAATTAATTTTTTAATTGACCGCAATGTTGATTTTGATTTATTGAATGTGGGAAGTGGTTTAGAAATTAGTATCAAAGATCTTGCATATAAAATTAAAGATACTGTGGGTTTTAAAGGTAAGATTGTTTTTGATGAAAATATGCCAGATGGTAATCCCAGAAAACTTATAGATTCTGGAAAAATTAATGATCTTGGCTGGGTTCCTAAGATTACTTTAGATGAGGGTTTAGTTTTAACATATGAATGGTTTGTCAAAAATTATTAATTAACAGGATGTTCCCAAGTAGGTAAAATTAGTCCTTCATCTAGTAAAACTGACTCTCTTTTTGCTAAATTAAGATCACTTTCTATCATCATTTCTACTAATTCATCAAATGAAGTTTTTGGCTTCCAACCTAATTTATTTAATGCTTTTGAAGGATCGCCAAGCAAATGTTCAACCTCATTAGGTCTTAAATATTTTTCCGAGGTTTCGACATATTCTTCCCAATTCAAATCTAATGATTCGAAAGCTTTAGCTAAGAATTCTCTTACAGTGTAAGTTTCACCACTTGCAATTACCCAATCCTCTGGATAGTCGAACTGCATCATCATCCACATTGCTTCTACATAGTCACCTGCAAAACCCCAGTCTCGACTTGCATCAAGATTTCCTAATGTAAGTTTTGATTGTATTCCTAGTTTTATTCTTGTAGCGGCTCTTGTTATTTTTCTTGTTACAAAAGTTTCACCTCTAAATGGTGATTCATGATTGAATAATATTCCATTCACACAAAACATATCATAGGAATCTCTGTAGATTTTTGTCATATTATGTGCAAAAACTTTTGATGCAGCATAAGGACTTTTTGGATCAAAAGGAGACAGTTCATTTAACTTTTGCTTGGTTCCTCCACCATACATTTCAGAAGATGAAGCTTGATAAAATTTGATTTCTTTATTTGAGTATTTTGCAGCTTCCAATAGAGATAGTCCACCTACTGTACTTGTTTGAGTAGTAAAAATAGGATTTTTAAAAGATACAGAAACATGAGACTGTGCTGCTAAATTATATATTTCATCCGGGACGATTTTCACAATTAAGGAATTTAAAGATGATGAATCTAATAAATCTGAATAATGAAGAACTAGCTTACCAATAGGTTGGTATTTTGAGATTAAAGAATCAATTCTTAACGTGTTAATTAGAGACGATCTTCTTATTGTTCCATGAACTATATAATCTTTCTCTAGAAGTAATTTTGCTAGATAATAACCGTCCTGACCAGTGATTCCAGTCAACAATGCAACTTTGTTTTTAATCATTTTAACTAACCATACAATTCTATCACCCTAACTCTCTTAGAGTTCTTTAAAAAATAATATAAGAAAAAATAATAAGTAAAAGGAAACTGAACCCCTTCCATCGTTATATCTAATAATGAAACAGCTAAACATGGAATTATATACGTTAATATCTGACTATTTTGATTCTTGTCTTTCCAGTATTTATAAAGTGAAAAATGGAAAACTAAAAAAATAAAAAGTTGGATCAAGCCGCCTCTTGCAAATATGTTTACAAGGTAATTATGCACATGTTCGTTCATACCATCCCTCCCTAATCTTCCTGGAGCGGTTGGATCAAGCATTGCTGGAAAAATTTCGTTGTATCCATAACCGGTAAGTAATTTATTTTCATCAATAACGTCATAAAATACGTCTTGCCAAATGTCTAACCTCCAATTGGCAGTTGGATCGGTTGATTCTAATCTTCCATAATGCCAATAAAAAGAAAATATTACAGTTACAGTGTCTTTTTCAGTAGCAAGAGATGTTATGCTACTAGATATTGTTGATGGATTAGCAACTTTAATTATTTCTTCTACTGTTGGTCTTTCGAGCTCTACTCTGTCAATTCTTAATACAGAAAAGAAAAAGAATAAGGAGCTTATCAAAATATAAATTAGGATTCTAAATTTATTACTTAATATGTACTTTCTCGAATAAATTATTTCAAAAGTCATATAAATTAAGACACCAAGAAATGACCCTCTGCTCGAAAATAATAATAAAGGCAGTAGCAAAGCACTAGTAATCATAAAATAAAGAAATCTTCGATTTTGAGATTTGACAATATATTTCATCAAAAAATTTAATGAAGCATATCCAATAAAAATATCGGAAGCTTTCAAAAACTGAAATTTATCAGAATTTTCTTTAAAAAAATCAATAACTATATTTGGATAATTACCAGAAGAAAATAAGTAAGTAAAGAACGGGATGAAAAATAATATAACAAAAAAGTTTTCAATTTTATATGCTCCTTTGAATTTAGTGATAATTCCAATAAACAAAAAGGAAACAGTCCAAATATATGAACTTGATTTAAAGGAATAAGTATTTAAAAAATTTGCACCTGTAAATACTCCTACAATAAAAAAAGATAAAATAATCAATTTAAGTGAGTAAAATTGTCTTTCATTGAAATAAAAATCTTTTAAGTATTTTTTTGGAAGTAAAAGAAATATGATAGAAATCAAAAAACCAGTGAGAGTCAAAATTTCGCCAAATCTATAACCAAATATATATAGACCAACAAATGACCTATTAAAAAGCATCACTGAAGCTAAAAAAATAAAAAATAAGATTTGAAAAAAAGAAATTATGTATTGTATTCTTTTTGTTTTTATTTCAGTTTCCATATATTTAAGTTACTATAAATAAATTATTTAAAGTAAGCGATGATTTTTCAATTTCTTTTTTACATGTCTTGAAATTATATAGATATACTTCTCGATAAAATTTATTAGATTTACATTTGATTTATTTTGTGATATTTTTTTTCTCTGATTGTATGTATTTAACATTAAAGTTTCATATTCCCCTGACATAATCTCAGCATTATAAGGGTAATTGGCCATATTTTTTTGAATTGATTCATAGTTATCCACTATTGATAAGAGCTGAGATCTGAAATTACTATGATCAAAATCTAAGCCAAATCCTTTACAATATTCTGGGATACCGCCACTGTTGATATACAATATTGGTAGCCCACATTGAGCTGCTTCAATATGGTGATTCCCTGAGGGTTCATTTAATGATCCTGTGATATAAATATGATTTTTTTTAATTTCTTCAGCAAGATCTTTTCCTGATAATGGCTCAATAACCCTTGAATTTTTAAATTTGAATTTGTTAGGAAGATTGCCAATGTAGGTAAAAGAAAATTTATCTGCAAAACTTTTCTCATTCAGTAAATTATCTAGTTGCTCATAAATATCAAAACCCTTATTCCAATTAGCACCCCAGTGGTGAGTTACTAATTTTATTTTTTCATTTTGTTTAAAAATTGATTGATCTTTGCTATTGAAAATTTCTGAATTCGCCCCACTTAATATTACATTCAAGTTCTTATTTTTTATTTTCTGTTTAATGAACAGGTCTCTCAACCAAGTACTAACAAAGATTGTTGCATCTGCTACTTCATTTGCTTCGATTAAATAGCTGTTGACATAATTTGTATTTTTTCTTTCATCACATTCATTGATTCTGTGTAATACAACGACTTCATTGTTTACAAAATGTTGATATTTTAAAATATCAATATGTGTAAAAGCAGATGATTCTGATGTTTTTCTTGGTTCAGTTAATAGTATTACATCAATATCATCATCATCTAAATTGTAAATTACTTCATTTCCTTTCCTAGTAAGATAGTTTCCCAGATTTATTGCAAACAGGTTGCCACCTCCCCAGGGGCCATCTTTTATTTTTGTGCCAATACTAATTTTCATTTGATTCCTCAAATAAATTTAAAAAATCACTGAATCCATCTGGTATGTTCAGAATGGATGCTTTTTTGTAAGCAGATTTAGTATTTGGCTTTGCAAGTTTAAAGTTATTCATATCAAATAAAGAAACTTTATCAAGAATTAATGATGCTAGCCCAACATCAGTTGAAATTATTGGTGTCTTAGTAATTGCGCATTCTACAATTGCTTGTGGGCCACCTTCAACTCTTGAAGCTACAATATATAAATCTAATAAGTTATACAGGTCATTTAATTCTTCGAAAGTAATCATTTCAAAATAATAAAACGGTATTGAATTATCTTTTAAATTCTTTATTACATAATTTCTTCTTTTTCCAGTAAGAAGAACTTTCAGGTTGTCGTTTTCTTGACTTAATTCCTTAACAATTTTAATAAACTGATCAGGACCTTTAGATAATTTTGGTGATACTAAGTCTTTTCCCTCTGTATCCCTTTGAAATGAACCAATTAAATAATCTTTTTCAGAGATACCATATTTTTTTCTAAGTTCTGATTTATTGTTTTTTTCAAAAAAAATATTCTGATTTATCCAAAATGGAATTGTATATATTCTTTTTTTTGTAAGTTGTAGAAGTTGTTCTTCAGTTTTTTTTGAAACTGCATGATAAATATCAACATAAACGTCTCTATCATAGAAATTCTTTTCTTCATTTCTATCAAATTTTTCAAAATCAATATGGTGTATGGTGCAAATTACAGTTTTTTGTTTTAAATATCTTTTTGGAATTCTATTCCACATCCAAGGAGCAATTATCCAAATTACATCAGATTCTTTTATGTTGTTTGTTGATATATTCTCATTATATTGAAACCATTCATCTCTTAACCTATCAACAATCCAGGATTCATTTACTTTGTTTAAATAAATTTTCATAGCTTGTCTGGAATAATATTTCTTTTTACACAATCTGCAAAATATTTTTGTTCTTCTTTAAAGTTCATTGAAATATTATCTTCCATATTTAGTTCATACAAAACTTCTTTATAAATAGACACTTTATATCCACGATTAATTATGTCATTCATTAATTTGTAGTCTTGAGCAAAATAAAATTTTTCATTGTAAAGACCAATCTTTTCAATTACAGACTTTTTAATTAGTAGACTTCCATGAATGAATGGGTTTTTGAATTTCAAAATTATTTTTTTTGGGAAATAATAAGATAATCCAGGTACCACTGATTTAGATCCAATGATTGTCGCCCTTGTTGTACATGCATCCAATTCTTTAGACATTAAATAAGAATATTGTTTTTCCAATCTAAATTTATGGCTAACATCATCGGAGTCATGTCTAGCTATAAAGTCACCCGTTGATTCCTTAATTAATTTATTGAGAGTTTTAGTTAACCCAATATTTTTTTCATTTTGAATAATTTTTACTTTGCTAGATTTACTCGAATAAAAATTAGATATTTCATAGGTTTTATCACTTGAGCCGTCGTCAGCAATCAATATCTCTAAATCCTCAAAAGTTTGATTTAAAATACTCTCGATTGCACGAGATAGTAATTTTTCAGAATTGTATGCACTCATTATTACTGATATTTTTGGATAATTATTTGTCATTTAAAATCTTTTTAAAAGTAGTTAATAATTTTTTCTCATCTAAAAGGTTTCTCAAGAAAATATTTGCTTCAGTTCCTTTTGTGTCTAAATTATTTGAAATTATAACATTTTCTAATTTTTGCTGCAGATCTTGATAATCATATTGATTAAATGAAAATTCATAATTATCTGGGAAAAATTCATCTATTCCTCCGGTTTTTGGAAAGACTGAGGGAATAGATAAAGAAGAAGCTTCACATAAAAATGTAGGTTGACCTTCAAATAATTTTGTCGCAGAGACAACTGCTTTAGATTTTTTTACAAGCTCTAAAACTTCATTATTTGATAATTCACCTAAAAATTTTATTTTATTACTCTTGTATCTATTTTTTAAATTATCTAATGAGGGGCCAACACCAATAATTTTTAGAATGTGATCGTTGTTGTCAATATTTAGAAATGATTTAATAAGTTCTTCGACTCCTTTTTCGTTTGAGATTCTACCCGCGTAAACAATAGATTTATCTTTTTTGATACTATTTTTCTTGTGTTCAATATTAATGAAATTTGGAAAAGTAAATATTTTCTTCTTTGGAATACCTAGTGAATTTAAAAAGCTTTCATGAAATTCTGTGAGTACAAGAATTTTCATTGGAAATTCCTCTAATAGAGAAAAGTATTTTCTACCATATAAATTAACAAAAAATGATTTTAGATACGAGTCGTGGAAATATTTATTAAATTTTCCTAGGTTTTTTTTGTACAAACCACATGCTCTACAAAAATTTTCTGAATCTGTCATGTGTTTATATGTAGAAAATGATCTTGTACAAAAATATCTAAAATTATGTAATTTAAGCAAAACAGGGATTTCTAGTTTTCTTGATAATTTAAATAAGCCTAAAGATCCTTTAAACCATGTATTGTGAACATAAATAAAATCTGGATTAAAATTTTTTATTTTTAATTTTAATTTTTTGTTACTTGTTATGTTAGTTCTTGTAAAAAACGATATAAAATCTTTAAAGTTGATTTGATTATTTGAAAATTTTAAAACTTCAATATCAAAATGTTTTTTGAAAAAATTGATCTCATTTTCAAATGCGATATCTTCTCCACCTTTTTCTCTGTAATTTGTGTGAATAAAAAGAATTTTTTTCATGCAATCTTTTTCTATATTTTTATATTCTAAACAATTAATATTAAGTATATGCACATAATGCTTCTTTTCACATATGATATGTCGCTAAGAAAATGGGAAGATGCAGGTATACTATCACGAGAAATTAAGCTTTACGAGAATCTTATTGAGAAATTTGATATTCAGGTGACTATGGTCACATTTGGGGATGATTATGATAATAAAATTCTAAATCAAAATACAAAAATAAAAATCGTACCCGTTTACAAGGATTTAAGATACATTAAAAATAAGTTTTTGAGATTTATTCATTCTTTTATAATTCCGTTTTACTTAAAAAAATTACAAATAAATCCAACATTGATTAAGACAAATCAATTAAATGGTGCGTGGATTGCAATTATATTAAAATTGATAACGAAAACACCTTTGTATATTCGAACTGGCTATGACTTGCTAACTTTCAAAATTAAAGAAAGAAAATACATAAAATCAATATTTATATATTTTTTGACTTTTATATCACTTATATTCTCAAATACTTATTCAGTTACATCTACAAAAGATAAAATATTTTTAAGTAAATTTTTTATTTTTAAAAAAGACAAGTTAAAAGTTCGATCAAATTGGACTGATGAAGGAATAAATAACGACATAATAAATAGAAAATCCAATTCAATTTTATCAGTTGGAAGATTAGAGAAACAGAAAAACTATAAGTATTTACTGAACTCTCTTGCGCAGTCCGACTTAGAAATAAATATTGTTGGAATAGGAAGTGAAGAAAGTAGACTACAAGATTTAGTTAAAGATAAGAATATAAATTGCAATTTTCTTGGCAATTTAGAATATGAAGAACTATTTCAAATATATAAGAATTATAAAATTTTTGTTTCAACTACATTGTTTGAAGGAAATCCAAAAACCATATTGGAAGCAATGTCAAATGGCTGTGTTGTTATTGCTCCGAATATAGAGAATATAAATGAGTTAATTGTTCATGATGGGAACGGAATACTTTATGACCCATCTAGTGATAATCTTCAAAAAATAATTAATAAACTTTTAGCCGACGATGATAAGTTAAGTAAGATTTCCTGTGAAGCTATAAAATTTATTGAAAAAAATTACAGCTTTAAATCTTACGTAAATTTGGAGATATCTGAATATCAAAGTTTAATTAAATTTTAATATTCTTTCTTCGTCTACAATATCGATTTTCAGATGGTTATCAATATTTACAAAACTATCAGGATCATGGGTTGAGTTAATAATTGTTATATTTTTATCACTCAAAATACTAAATATTTTATCTTTACTATCGTCGTCTAAATTTGCTGTTGATTCATCCAATAAAAGAATCTCGACATCACTAATAAGAGCTCTTATAAATGCAACTTTTTGCATTTGTCCAGAGGAAAGTGTTTTATTTGTAATTGTTCTTTCTAAATCATATCCTGACTCTTCTTTAAATACTTCAAAATCTTTGAGTTTTTCTAAAAGTTTTTTATCATCTATGTTTTTATCAGTTCCATAAAGTAAATTGTATTTTAACGATTCTGTAAATATCAAGGGTGTGGCTCCAATATATCCAAGATTTCTAGTAGATATTTCAATGTTTCCGTTAGTAGGGTAAAGAACTCCAGCAATTAATCCTAAAAGTGTACTTTTTCCAGATCCATTTGGCCCTGTAATTATTGTGTGTTCCCCTTTTCTTATTTTTATAGAAGTATTATTGAAAATTAAAGTTTCACTATTAAAATATTTAAAACTCATATTATTGATACTTATTATATTTTCAGACTCTTTACTTTTTACAATATAGTTTTCTCTATTATCTTTTAATTTATTTTTATCAAAATTATTAAAATGTCTAAGGTGAACTTGTGAGTTTACGAGCCCAGTAAGAGAACTTGTAAAAGATCCTATTGACTGAAAAAGCCTGAGCATTACAGCGATAAAATCAAATGTAATCAGTGCTACAATTGCTGGACTGTTAACAAGTATTCCTAGTACAAACAATGTTACAAATGTTGGTAAGTAACCTATCACCTGGCCAATTACCGTGGTTTGCAATTGTAAATTATTAATAATTGTTGCTGTTCGTTTAAAATTACTCAGCTCTTGATTTTGCTTATTAAGTATTTTTATAAGAAACATATTTTCAATAATTTTTTGTATGTCATAACTGAATTCTTGATTCTTCCAGTAGGATTTGTCCGTTAACTCTCTTGAATACACAAGAATTTTTTTAAGTGGATAAAATAATAAAACTATGCCTGCTAAAAAATAAAATAACATTTGTGCATCAGCAATAATAAGGTAAATTGTGAAACCTACTATTTGTATAGAAACATTTAAAATACCTGTCAAAGCACCATAAAAAAAAGTTACGTGACCAGCTAGCTGGTTGGTGTAAAAATAAGCATCAGCGATGGAAAAGTTTCCCCTTTCAAATACTTCACTCAAAAGATAAACCTTTAGATTTCTTTCAATTGACATCTCTAAACCCTTCATGTTGTATGTTTGAGCAAACAATATTAAAAATCTAAATAGTATTAAAAGTGGAATCAAAAATTTATAATTTAAAAATATATCAATCAAAAAACTTAAAATATTCTCGCTTTTAAAACTGTTTGAAATTATCGATGTAAATATAAGAATTATTCCAATATCAGTTGCTGCTGTTAAATTTGATAAAATAACTGTAATAAATATTCTTAGCTTTTTCTTTTCTACTTTTGTCATTTTAGAAACATAAACAATATCTTCGATATATGATTTCATCGATTTTTTAAATTGATTATATTTATTCATCTAGAAACTAATTATATAAATAAAATACATATATAAATTTTTATTATTTTAAAAACTTTTTTTTAAACCAAACATATTTTTAGCTATATTATTTATCATTTACTCGGATAATATACTGTTTATAAATGAAAGAAAAAATAAAAGAAAACTTTATATCAAATTACACAATTGACTCATACTATGGGCGGTATGGTAACAACCTCCAACAAATTGGACTTGCCATAATGTATGCAAATTTATACAAAAAAAACTTTTATCTAAAGAGGCACGAGTATTTAAATGATTTCAAAGTAGTTAATAACAGGTTCTCTAATATTTTAAAAAAATATAAACATGGTAAAAGATTTTATTATTTTAACAATGACGGTGAAAGTTATTCTAAATCAATTGATTATCCATTGAAAATTGTTGATAAAACATACTACGTAAAAAACTTTGACCTTGTATTTAAAAAATTCATTGTCCCAAATATTAAACACAAAAAAGATATTTTAATTGATAAAGATACACTTGTAATGCATGTAAGAAATGGAGATATTTTCGAAAAAAATTATAAAAATCTTTATATTCAAAACCCATTAAATTATTTTATAAATGTTATGGACAGATTTAAAAAAACAATAATCGTTACATCAAAACCACTAAATAATCCTGTAATGAAATACTTAATAAATAGACCTAATGTAGAGGTATGTTCCTCAAGTGTTGAAGATGACTTTAATCTACTTATGAATGCTGAAAATTTAGCAACTTCAGGTGTTGGCACTTTCCCTATTGCTGCTGCACTATGTTCAAGCAAATTAAAAAATTTATACTACTCAGACATTTACTTTAATCATCATTTAAACCCCGAGCTAGTAAGTAATGTCAATCACATTAGATTTCGTTTTGGAAACTATTTGAAATTGGGATCACATTGGGAAGGGACAGATAAGCAAATAAACTTAATGCTCTCTGATGAAATTAAAGTACAACAATACTAGAGATATGTAAGATAATACTTACAATAATTATATGGAAAAAATTAGTATTGCAATTCCTACTTACAACTCCTCAATTTATGTAAAAGAATCTTTAGAACTTCTCTTAAAAACTTCTAAAACACCTATTTTTCATGAGATTGTTGTAAACGATGATAATTCAGAAACAGAAGATTTTGAAAATTTACTAAAGTTAATAAATTACTTTAGTGATAAACATAGAAATGTATCATTTTCTTTAAATCGAAATAACAAAAATTTAGGTGGATTTAAAAATAAGTATATAACAATAAAAAATTGTAGTAATAATTTTGTTTATCAAATTGACTCAGATAATTTAGTTAATAAATCAACTTTAAAATTTTTAAAATTTTCAAACCTCAATAAAAATTATCTTTATTTACCATCAAAGATCTATCTATTTAAAAATAAAAGTTTGATTAAAAGAAAAGTAAGTTTTACAAAAGAATTTGGTAAATTTTCAAAAGATAAAATAAAACAATTTTTGATTACCAACAGCAATGTTAATAAACGTGATCTTAACTGGGTAATGAATATAGGTAATCCAATATTTTTTAAAGACAGATACTTAGAATACTTAGAAGAAGGTATGAACTCAAAATTGAATTTATCTGCTGATGCATATGCTTTAACTTTTTTTTGGTTAAAAAATCAGGGATTTCTTTACTTAGATAAACAACACTCTCATAATCACAGATTACATGATAAAAGTTATTGGGTAACGGAAGGACAAGATGCAATTGATTCCGTAAATTTATTCAGAGAAAAAATTATTTCTTTATAAATGGATACTTTCGATAACTCTAAGTTTTTAAATTTAAATAAAATTATCAAATATCCACCAAACAACTCATCTAAAGGTTTTGAAAGTTATTTTTATGAAAAGTACATGGAAAACAATATCGAAACAGGCCTCAAATATTTACCAATACAATGGACCAATTATTATGCTGAAAATAATTATGGAGAAGATCTAAAAGAAATTAAAGACTACCTGGAACAAAATTTGGAAAAAAATAACAAGTATTTTACTATTACTCAATTAGCAGGTGGTCCATTAATTTCTTTAAAAGATACTGTAGTTTTTTCAATGGGTGGGATGTTTAGAACTCCTTTAAATCCGAATTTAAGTTACATTTATCTTCCATTGATATATAAGGATATGAAAAAAACTTTTAAAAAGAATAAAAAATATTTAGGATCTTACCAAGGAAGACTCACTCATCCAATTCGCAAAACTTTAGAAAGAAAATTAAAGCGAAAAGATGGATTTTTCATAAATAATTTAAATACAATGAGTTCAGACTTTGAGAAAAATAATATTGATGATTTTGAAACATTAATTTCTGATTCCTATTTTTCAATATGCCCAAGGGGGTTTGGACCTACCTCATTTAGGCTTTATGAATCAATAGGTCTTGGTTCTGTGCCAGTTTATGTATCAGATACATTTGTTCTTCCTTTTAGTGAAATAATAGACTGGAGCAAGTTAGCAGTAATAATTAAACCTAATGAGATTAATAAAATTCCAAAAATTATAAATGAAATATTAAATTCAAATAAGTATGTAGAAATGCTTGAATATGGAAGTTATTGTTTTGAAAATTACTTTAATTACAGTTATTTAGACCAATATATAAGAAAAGTTTTGAAAAATTTTAAATGATATATAAAAATTACTACTTTAATTGAACTAAAGAAAAATAAGTGTAATTAAAAATATCTTCAGATTCATCTTGAAAAATTTTTAAATCTTTGTCATAAATAGAATCTTTAAAATCCTTAATTAAAGGAGGTAAGGGTTTATATTGGTTTGTCCATTCATTACCCCATCTCTGCTTTTCATAAAGATAGAATGGCTGGATTTCATAGTCATTCTCGACTAATAAATTAAATAAAATTTCATCAGTTTTGTTTTCTGCTCTAAGCTTATTTTGATAGTTTGGATAATTTTCTAAAAAATATGGCAAAGCTTGTTTTGAATCTATTGAAATATTAAAAAGTTTTTGAAGATATTTATTTCTAAATCTTCTTTTTAGTGGAGTATAATCTGGGAACCATTCATAAAGAGATTGACCAGAATTATTTTTAATTTTTCTGACAGAATAACAATCTCCTTGTCCTGGAGGATAATTATCTTCAAAAACAGCATATTTAAAATTCCAAGCACTTAAAAAAATAATTCTATTTAAAACATTTGTATGATCATCAAAGAAAAAAAGGGTCTTTTCTTTATCGTCATTTTTTAAACTTAAGTCATGTAGGTCACCTTCATAATATGTAACATTTTTAGAAGTTGAAATGTATTCGCGTAGATTTAAATCGATATCAATTGCTACAATTTCAATATCATCACTTATCTGTTCAATCAACCAAGTTGAATGCCCTTTGTATATTCCAGATTCATAAACTTTTTTAATATCTAATTCTTTAATCACTGAAAAAAGGGCAAAAGAGTGATTAAAACCCATTCCACCAATATTATTTTTAATTGGTCTTTTTTTGTATATTTCGATAAATTCTTCCAAATAAGATAAGAGTTTTATATCTTTGAAAAATTTTTCAACTTTCATGTTATTAATTTTATACTTCTCTCTACTAAAATAATTTTAAATATATTTGTTAAGTTCTTTTGAGTGAATGTGCAAATTTACTAAATTCAACAGCTTTTCATTTATTATTATTTGAGGTTGGCCGTTATTAAAAAATATTTTTACCTTTTTTTTATTAAGTTCTAATCCAATATCATGGTTTAAATCCATAATTCCTCCTCTAGGAAGATATCGTGGTCTGCTATCAAGTTTGGTTGTTTTATAAATTCCAATAGGAGTAAATCTTCTTGGTCTTGAATGTGAACCTCCAATCATCTGCCCATATGTTGCAGGATCAAAGATCTGATTTTCAGATTTACTTGGCAGTACATTAAGTTCGTTAAAAAATTTAGGATTTTCATTTT
>MDTB01138953.1_pt1 | contig 20351 bp, 15 predicted proteins | sample 811161 | NCBI WGS metagenome assembly MDTB01 (sample SAMN05326650, study PRJNA326480) | marine metagenome | isolation source: seawater | place: Mediterranean Sea | collected 2009 | reverse complement strand
TTGGGAGCAAGTGAATGATGGTTTGGGGCCGGCCAAACCAGCCGTCTCTGATGTCGAGGTCGCGTTTTGAACGAAGAGGGATCCCAAGATTCGCAGCAAGGAATTCGTATCCAAAAAATCCCACCCAGCCAGAAAAGCTAAGCGGAGAAGGGGGATATCCCATGTTCAACGCGGAAAGGTTTTTGGATATTAAGGAAGAGTCGAGGTAAAAGGCGTCCTTAAAATCAAGATAGACAATAAAACCATCCTTTCCCCTTGTTTGAACCACGATTTCAGGCAGTTCCAACAGGCTAAGATTGGGGAGCGGTAAGGATTGCTCAACTTCAATCATGGTAAGCGATCGAGCAGTTCGGAGAAATCAGTAATTTGCTCTTTTTCAATAATGGGATGTCCATACAGAAGAGCGGACCACCCGGCTTTTTTTGCTCCCTCAAAATCGCGGGCGTGATTGTCTCCGAGGTGAAGGAATGAGGACGGACCTTCCGACATCCTTGTTTCAACTGCCCGAAATATGGCGGGATCCGGCTTTTCCACACCAAGTTCGGAGGAGATAAAGATATGGTCAAATATTGAATCAATCCGGAGATCACGAAGAACCGATCGCAGACGTGAGTCGTTGTTCGACAGCACTGCTAAGCGGTATCCTCTTTGCCTTAATTTGGTAAGCGTGGTTTCGGCATTTTCGGCGACGCGCCAATGTTTTCCATCAGCGAATAAATTCCATAAAACCTCAAAGACCGGATCCACTGATTTTCCATTGGAAAAGGGTTCAAAGACAAGGGTCACGACTTCCCTCCAAAACTCTTTTTCCTCACCGAGGGTAATCTTTTTGTTTTTCTGTGCCCGTCCGAAAATCTGGTAAAATCTCTCATTTACCTGTTCGTCCACTACATCGATCCCAAATTTCCTGGCGGTTTCCGCGTAGACCGCACCCACGGATGGCCAAGGTTTGACCAGGGTCCCGGCAGCGTCGATAGTAATAACCCGTATTGAATTGATCATTGGAGAAAAAGAAATGTTTTTATAAGTTGGTTGAATGATTAAAATGTGAGAAAAGAAATGATTTAGATCAATTGAATGTATCATGCGAGTTTTTCCAAATGGAACCGGAATATTACTGGGTTTATTGATCTGCTTTGCCGGTGCCTGGTTTTTTCCCGGTGGGGCGGAGTGGGCAGATTCCTTGTTACCCGTGTCAAAGTCCAGTATTTTAGTGGTGGTCATATTTTTGATACAAGGTTGGAATGTTCGGTTTGATGTAATCGCGTCAGTTTTTCGGGGTTTCCCGAATCTTTTCGTAGTGTTGGGTGGTATCTTTCTATCTCCTCTCGTGTTCACATTGACTCTGCAGTATTTTGCTTTTTTTCATCTCGATTGGCGGGAAGGGTTTATTTTCCTGGCTATACTGCCGACGACAATTTCGACCTGCGTGGTTTACACCTCAATGGCGGATGGTGATTCAGACTCTGCACTGGGATATGCGGCACTATCCAATTTGATTGCCATTATCTGGGTGCCGTTTGCTTGGTCAATACTTGTGATTGAATCAGGAAGCTCAGTAACCGGGCAATGGGTGACAGCTGGTCGGGTCATGCTTCCTCCTATGTTTGGCTTAGTTCTTTTTCCCTGTTTTTTGGGATGGCTGGCCAAAAAGATTTTTTTGAGAGTGGGAGAGAACCGACATCGGAAAATGTTGAACCGCATTTCCTTCCTCTGCATTCTTCTGCTGGCATACATGGCATTAGCCAAGAGTATTTCACAACTGGGCACTTCTGAGTTCATTCAATTGCTGTACCAATTGTTTCCTTATTTGCTCGTCTTCCTCATTTTTCATATCTCCGTGAGTTGGATAATATCCTCGTTTTTATCGTCAGACCGAAAATTGAAAGTAGCTGGATTTTATTGTATCAGTCAAAAATCTCTCGCGATGGGTTTACCGATGGCAACATTTTTGCCGGTCAATGATGTTAAAGTGGAACTTTTTCTGGTATGTCCACTAATATTTTACCATTTCCTTCAACTTTTTGTCGGTGCCTCATTCATTCCCGCACTCCGAAAATGGGTTGAATTAAGATCTTAACTGAAATTACTCTTTTGTGGTTGAATGTATGTGAAATTCATACAGAAAAAAAGGTGTGATTTGTAAAAATTTTAAAGACAAAGAAAAAATGCGTAGAGCTTGCCGTTCGGCGGCGACCGTTTTGGATCGTCTCTGTGCTATGGTAAAACCAGGCATGCACACCTTTGAAATTGATGAGGCGGGTGGAGATTTAATGAAAGATATGGGGATTAAAAGTGCCTGTAAGGGATACCGTTCCGGTCATCGGGTTTTTCCATCCTACACCTGCCTGTCGGTCAACGATGAAGTAGTTCACGGGATTGGAGTCCGGGAAAAAGTGTTACGTGAAGGTGATATAATTTCAGTGGATGTCTGTATTCGCGAGGACGGCTTTATTGGAGACAACTGCCGGACTATTCCCGTGGGTACTATTTCTCCGGAAATAGAAAAATTATTACGGGTTACTGAGGAGTCTCTTTTTCTGGGTATCGAACAGGCAATAAATAAAAATCGCGTGGGTGATGTTTCCCAAGCGGTTCAGAATCATGTGGAGAAAGCAGGGTTTGCCATTATCACTAATTTTGTCGGCCACGGTGTGGGTAGATCCCTGCATGAAGACCCCCAGATCCCCAATTTTGGAAGAAGTGGTACGGGTGTAAAGTTCAGGAAAGGAATGGCACTGTGCATTGAACCGATGGTCAATATGAAAGACCCACAAATACGAATGGCTGAAGATGGATGGACTGCGTTGGCGGTAGACAAACTTCCGTCTGCTCATTTTGAACACACAGTTTTGGTGGACGACGGGGAAGCTGAAATTCTGACCATTCCGGACGGTTATGAAAAAGCGGAAAAGTTTTTCACTGAAGCTCTTTCGGCTTAATTTAACTAAAAAATTATAAATGTTAAAATTACTTGCAGATTCCGTTTTTTCTTTCGATGTCGAATGGATACCTGATCCCCAATCCGCTGAAATTCTTCATCAGACTGAGCGGGTGAATGAGCCGGGTCCTCTTGCTGAAGCATCTTTTGAAGCGTTGTGGTCGGCTGCGCGTAAAGAGGGAGATCCCGAAGATTTTCAGCCCTATTTAAAAACCATTCTTTGCCGAATTGTTTCACTTGCTGGTATTCTTCGTGAAAAAGTACCGGGAGGGGCGGAGTTAAAACTGATATCCTTACCCACTGACCCGTTGGACTTTGCAAAGAGCGAGGAAAAAGCCTTGCTCGTTACCTTTTTAAAATCGGTGGGACGAAAAAAACCACAACTGGTTGGATATAATTCGGCACAGGCTGATGTGCCCATTATTGTGCAACGTGCCATTGTTCATGGCTTACCCGGTTTCGGGTTTTCTGACCGGCCAGATAAGCCCTGGCTCGGTGTTGATTACTTCGACGCCCGGAATTCCGAATACAATGTCGATCTTGCGGATGCCATGGGGCAGTACCGCGACCGACCATCGCTCCATCAAGCTGCCACTCTCAGTGGGATTCCAGGAAAGATAGAAGTGAGCGGGGATTCCGTTGCCCGGATGTGGGCGGAGGGGAAACTTGAAGAAATTGTGGCTTACAATGAATTTGATGCGTTCACCACCCACCTGCTCTGGGCTAGAGTGGCCCATTTTTCCGGGCTTCTTTCCTCCGAAGAATACGGGAAAGAACAGGAACTTGTTCGTACTCTTCTGCAGAGCGAGATTGAGTCCGGCAAGGAACATTTACAAAAATTCATCAATGAATGGGATCGCCTTCAGGAAATTACCGGACAGAGCAAGTCTCAATAAATTTCCAACTTCCTGACTTATCCGAATATTCATAATGTAGCGAATCAGGAGTTTGCCCTGATAACTTTTAAAAATAAAAAATACTAAACATGACCAAACTGAAAAGTGCGAAAGCAACCCTTGAACGACTTCCTGAAACCAAAGAAAATCTCCTTAATGAAATTCGGAAGGGAATAATTGGACAGGAAGATGTCATTGAGCAGTTACTGGTTACTTTGCTGGCTAAAGGACACTGTTTACTGACCGGGATTCCGGGTTTGGGTAAAACATTATTAGTAAAAACCCTTTCCAAATGTTTGACGCTTGGTTTTAAGCGTATTCAGTTCACCCCCGACTTGATGCCAGCGGATGTGGTGGGTACGGAAGTGGTGGACGAAGATCCGGCGACTGGTAAAAGGAGTTTCCGTTTTTCTGCAGGACCTATTTTCACCAACATTGTTCTGGCCGATGAAATTAATCGAACTCCTCCCAAAACACAGGCGGCCCTCCTGGAAGCGATGGAGGAGAGACAGGTCACCGTTTCCGGTGAAACTCGTCCATTGGATTCTCCGTTCCTTGTGCTTGCCACTCAAAACCCTATCGAATTGGAAGGGACGTATCCGCTTCCCGAAGCTCAGCTTGACCGTTTTCTTCTTAATCCTGTAATTCAGTATTTACCCATCAACGACGAGATTCAAATGGTGGGTGAAACCACCGGAGTTGATCGTGAAGAACCGCAAGCTGTTCTGGCTTCGGAGGATATACTGGCTTTACAAGCACTTACCCGCGAGGTGCCAGCACCTGAAAATGTGGTGGCCTATGCGGTTGGACTGGCTTCCGCTTCGCGCCCTCAATCGGAGACATGTGATGAATGGACGAGCAAACGAGTCAAATGGGGGGCAGGGTCCAGAGGGGCACAGGCATTAATCTTGGCCGGCAAAGCGAGAGCTCTCCTTGCGGGCCGTCCCAATGTGTCCTGCGAGGATGTCAAATTCATGGCCAAGCCCGCTTTGCGTCACCGGGTGCTCCCCAGTTTTTTTGCTGAATCCGAAGGTTTGGATTCGGATGCAATCATTGAACATTTGATCGAGCAGGTAGCTCAATAAAACCGGACAATCTACTTTTCTATAGACGAAACCGCTTCAATGGTAGATACAGATCTTCTCGACCCCGCCCACCTTAACAAGATTGAGGATTTCTCCCTGCTTGCACGGGTGGTTGTGGATGGAGCGATGCCCGGAATTCATAAAAGCTTACGGCAGGGAAGGGGGAGTGAGTTTTTTCAGTATCGCCCTTACACCCGTGGAGAGGATTTGAAATTAATTGACTGGAAAGTCTATGCGAAAAGAAATGAGCTAGTAGCCAAAACCTTTCAGGAAGACACCAATTTTACCGTTTGCCTGGTAGTCGATGCAAGTGCTTCCATGGGATACAAGGGAACGAAAGCTTCCTGTTCCAAACTTCGCTACGCTTCGATGCTGGTGGCATGCTTTGCCTATCTTGCGCAGCGGCAGGGAGACAGAATTGGATTATTTGCTTATTCCAATGAGGTCAGGGAATGGATTCACCCGAAATCCGGTTCGGGACAGTTGAATCGGGTTTTTTCTTCGTTACAAGGTTTGGAAGCCGAGGGGAAAAATAACCATGAATTTGCATGGGAGCGAATGGCGAGTGGGTTACCCGGTCGGGCGATGGTGGTTTTTTTGTCTGATTTTCTAGAGGCGGAAGACAGCCTCCCGGAGAGTTTGCGTTTCTCCCTTTCCTCCCGGTATGAATGTTTATGTCTCCAAGTTTTAGACCCCGACGAGATTGATCTGCCAGATGGGGAAGCATTCAGGTTTGCTGAGTTGGAGGGAGATCGGGAGGTTTCCACTTCTCCACCCGCGATTCTGGAAAAGTACAAAAACGATATGTCGGTATTTTGCAATGATCTGCAAACCGGACTTTCCGCGGTGTCGGCGGAATTTGAATCCCTTTCGACTGATCAGGATCTGGGTCATGCGCTTCGTCGGTTTTTAGGTATGAGGAATCGTCAGGCGTGACCATATTCGCATGATTGAATTTGCTCAACCTGCCGCATTGTGGACCGCGCTTGCCCTTGGTTTGCCTCTGCTCGCTCACATGGCTTATCGACGGGTTACGGAGAAGTTTTATTTCCCTTCCCTCCGTTTCATTCGGCCCTCTCAGATTCCCCGAACAGGCAAGCGTACTCCCACGGATATACCATTACTCATTCTGAGAATGCTATTATTTCTTGCCTTGGCTTTTCTTCTCGCTGATCCGTATTGGAAGTCGGATGCATTACCCGTCACCGAGCAGGGAAGCGAAGAAACTCTGATCGCAATTGACCTCTCTCCCAGCATGTCCGGATGGCGGGGGTTGGAGGAAGCAAAAGAGGAGGCTTTGAATTTAATTGAAAATACCCCGGGCAAACTGGGCTTGCTCGGATTTGGGCATTCCATAATCGTGAAAGTTGAGATTGGAAATAATCGGGAAAGTGTTCGGGCCGCAATTCAAGGTTTATCCGTTGACTGGGGAAGAGGAAATGCACAGGTATTGTTGGATCAGGCACCCCAATTATTTTCCGAACAAGCCGTTCGTCGGAATTTGGTAATTATTTCCGATTTTCAGGAGTCAGACTGGCAAACGGCATACAGTGAATTCGGAAATAAGGGTATTGTGCATCAACTGATTAAAGTCGGGGATCCAGATGGAGTTGGAGGTAAAAGACCAAACAATTTAAGTGTGCTCGAAGGGCGCGCGGTTCCTGCCGGTCCCGGCAAGATAAGAGTCTGGGCAGTGATTCGAAACTGGGATGATGTGAACAAAACTGCCACCGTTGAATTGATTGCCGGTGGTGAAACCCGGCTTCGTAATCTTGTTTCCGTTCCTCCCCTTGGTTCAGCCCAAACTCAGTTTGTGATCAAGGAAGGTGACTACGCTGAGGCTATGATAAAACTTACCGGATTGGATGAATTTGAAATGGATAATCAACGATCGGTTTGGTTAAAAGCTCCCCCTTCGAAAAAATTTGGTTTTTGGATGCCCGAGTTCGAGGACGAAGGAACGGACAGTGAAAAATCTTTTTTAAAAACCGCAGTGTCAAGTTCGGGTGACAATGGATGGAACCGTTGGGAATGGGATCAGGACCGAACAGATTCAATCCGTTTAGGAGACGATCAGATGGACATTGAACTACTTATGGTTCTTGGGCTGGGCAAATGGTTTGAGGATGAGCAACTGGCAGAATTCCTGAGCCGGTTTTTGTCCAATGGAGGGGTGGCATTGGTCACGCCCGGTGAGCCATTTTCATCTGCCGTTTCGGTTTTGAAGTCGAATAAACTACTAGATTTCAATTTTGTTCGGGTTGCAGGTGGGGCGGTGCGGGGAAAGAATCCATTCCGTATCGGTGCGTTGGAGGAAGACTCTGTGCTGGGCGATGTATTTTCGGGAAAGTCTGCCCGTGACCTTTATCTCTCCGCGATCCATCGATTCGGAATAATGAAACCGGGAAGCGGAGCGGGAAGTGTTGATATTCCTCTTCGCGACCGGGAAGGGCGACCGCTTGCAATAGTCAGGCAATTAGACGGAGGCGGGCGTTTGGTTTTTTTACCCTTCCGCATGAATACGGAATGGACGGATTTACCGCTACGTAACTCTTTTCTTCCCTTGCTGATGGAATTAACCCGATCTGAATTAGCGGATGCAGGATCCCCGGGTTGGCCGGTCCTGGAGCCCGGAAATGAATTATTGGGAATTGAGGGAAGTTTTAAAGCAAAGGAGCCCGGAACTTTTCGCTTTGAGGATCAATGGGTTGAGGTGGTTCTCTCTCCTGCCGAATCTTCCCCGGCGACCGTCTCCGTAAATGAAATTTATGAAAGCCTCGGAGTTTCTGCGACCGAGGTAAACGAGGCCTTTTTAGCGGAGAGTATAGCGGAGGAAGAAAGGAATCCACTATGGATGTGGTTTGCAATTTTCGCCGCCACTCTCTTGATTATTGAAATGCTTTGGTCCCGACCTTCACTTCAACCATCCACTCAAAACCAAATTCATGCCTAATTTTCTGGAATTTATCAAACGGGAAGCCCGTTTTTTTGTTTTCAGCCGTTCGTTAATTGCGGTGGTGATTGGTTTCATTAGTTGGCCGTGTTTGCTTTACCTGCTCGATCTTTACGATTCTGTCTCTCCTATTCGTGAAGGAAATGCATTTGCCATGGTGGCTTCAATCACAGTTGTTTCATTGATTGTGTTTTGTATCTTCCTGTTACGATCTTGGATCGCCAAGCCTTCAGTTAAGGACTTGGCCAAGCAGGTTGAAAATGCAAATCCTGATTTGCAGGATTTACTCAACTGTGCGGTTGAGTTGGAAGATGAGTCTAGGCAAAGAACTCTGTCTTTTATGGAAAAACGGGTTTTGAGACAGGCGGAGAAAAAAGCGATGGAAATTACCTGGTCGCAGGGCACTCGGCCCAAGGCAAGATTTTGGATTTCCCTTGCCCTGGGTACCTTGGCTGGATTGCTTCTTACCGGATGGAGCGTGGGGCAAAGTCCATTGCAAAAATCCTTCGACGCGTTGTCCGGAGAACCCGGGTTGTTCCTTTTCACGACCAAAACCGGATCTTCCATGAAGGTGGAATATCCCTCAAGCAGTGAATTTAGCCGGGGGACTGACATCTCAGTTTTTGCGGATGTGACCCGTGGCCATCGTGGAGAGAAGAAGGCATTTATTGAATTTAAAGAAAATGGAGTGATCGAGAATCTGGAAATGCTACGAACGCCCGTGATGGGTCGTTTTGAATTTGTGGTACCATCTCTGCAAAACGATTTTCATTATCGTGTGACCACACCTTCGCTCGAAAGTGAATGGGAACTACTCCGTGCGTATGATCCACCTTCCATCGCGCAATCGCAATGGCAGATTTCTCCTCCATCTTACTTGAAGATGGAAGATATGGAACATGATGGATTTGGTTATTTCCGGGCACCTGAAGGGAGTCGTATCAAACTGAAACTTTCTGTGAATGAGAAACCCGCAAATGTGGGGGCATCCCTTTTTGTGAATGACGAGGAAATTTCCTTGGACCGAGTGAATGCAACGACTTTTGAATTCTCGCACATTTTGCAAAAGGAATGGAAGGGAACTTTGCATTTGAACGACCTGGATTCGCCACAGCGCGAACCAGTTGTGTATGATGAGTTCATTTTCGCCCCCATTCCAGATGACCCGCCCATTGTCGAGATAACCGAACCAGCCAAAGATTTGCAACTTGCATCGGATGCGAGTTTACTGGTGGAAGTTTATTCTTCTGACGATCACGGTGTCGCAGATGTCAGGATAAACATTTCTCATGCTGGAGAAAAGGAGGAGGAAACTATTTTTGTCGACCCGGTGGAAAAAGAAAAAACTATTTCCTATGTTCTCGACCTGAGTGAACGGGCTCTGGCAACTGGGGATGTCATCACTTACCTCGCCTTGGCGATGGATAACCGTGAACCTGAAGGGCAAATTGCAAGATCGGAAATTTACTTTATTGAAATTCTTCCTCCCGAGGGAAATTCGACTGAATCCGATGCTGAGATGAGTGGAGAACAGAAAGAAATTCCGGTTCGTGATTTTATCAACCGAACCAAAAAGATCATTCGATCCACTTACGATGCGCTTTTGGATGAAAAATACAAAAGGGAGAAACTGGGACTTGCGATTGCAACGGACTCCCTCGGATTGAAAAATGACATGACCAAAGTGTACGATGAGTTTGAAGGACAGTTTCCCATTGTGGACGGTATAGACCTAGGAGAATTACTTAATGAAGCCACATATCACATTGAACAGACTGAAATCTATGCAGGCGATCAAATGCTTGATGAATCTCTCGAACCATCTGATAAGACCCTGCGTAAACTCGTTCAGCTATATGCCCTGATGCAGAAAATGCAGAAGCAAAAAGCAAAGGGTAAAGGAAAGCCAAAAGAGGCGAAAGAGGACACTGCGGGAAAACCGGAAAAAGATCCGGGTGAGGGTGAAAAAGACCCAGCTGAACAATTAAAGGATTTAGGGAAGGATCTGGATAAACTGAAGGATTTCAAGGAGAAGCAAAACGAATTAAACCGGGAAATTGGACGGGCCGCAGGAACCGGTCAAAAAGGTGAAACCAATCAAAAAATTGCGGAAAAGCAGGAAGATTTAAGACGTGATCTGGAGGGACTTCGGGATGATTGGTACAAGGAAACCGGCAGCCTTGGGAAGGTGGGTTCCTTAGATCAAGCGGGAGGGGAAATGAAAGAGGCGGCAGGTGATTTGCGTCGCGATTCACCCCGAGATGCACAACCACATGGAGAATTGGCCGCTGAGGCTTTGGGGAATGCGATATCCGAAGTGGAAGCAGCGATGTCCGCATTGGCCGCTGGCATGATTGACCAGTTAAAGGAGGAGGCATCCGACTTAGCCGCAAGACAGAAAGGGTTGGGAGATGAGACCGAAAACGCTCAGGAAGGTGAGGGCGAGAGGTTAAAAGACGGGCAGGGAGGGATTAATGAACTCGCTGATGAGCTGCTTGAAAAAATAGATCAGTCCGCACGTTCGCTGGGAAATTTTAACGAAAATGCCACCGAGGACTTATTGCGAGGAGCGAGAAATTCCCGCGATGGTGGAATTGAGCGTTCTGGGAAACGGGCGGAAAACTCGCTTCTTTATGAAGCCTTTCCACAGGCTAAAAAAGAGCAGGATAAAGTGGCTGATAATTTGAACAAACTGAGCGATGATTTGCAGGGGGTTGCCGACAAACTCAGAAATTTGGGGAACGGTGCCCTTCGCGAATTAGTCGAAAAGTTACAGGAGGCTCAGGAGGATATCCCTGGAATGACAGGCGACGAGTTGAAGGAGGAAGCGGAGGAATTAGCCAAGTCAATTGGTTCCCTCCCGAATGCTGAGCAGGATGAAAGGCTTCAAAACTTAACTCAGTTTTTTGAACAACTCGCAATTAATGAGAATCCATCGCAATCCTCTTCAATGGCTTCTGCCGCGGTTTCAGATGCACTCGAACTGGTCGAGCAGTTCTTCTGGAAACAGGCAGTGGAGAATCGCCTGCGCCGAAACCAGGAAACTTCTTCGGCTCCTGGCCGATATAAAAAACAAGTGGAAGAATACTTCCGCAGAATTGCGGAGGGGGAATAGAAATGGGTTGGGATTGGCCCTTTTCCCCGGTTTGGTTTGGCGTTGCCGTACTACTTTTTATTGGGGTGCTGCTTTTTCATGCAAAATCTTTATTTAAGTCTACCATTCCTGTCCTCGCATGGAAGCTGATTATCCTGCGACTGGTTGCAGGAGTTTTCTTTTTTCTTCTATTGGCCAGGCCCTACCTTGTGACGGACGAACCGAATCCAAAGGAATTTAAGATGATCAGCCTGACGGATCTCTCCGGAAGTATGAATGTGAAGGATGAATCGAATCAAAATCGTAGGATTGATCTGGTTCGCCCATTTCTTGACCGTGCAAACACAGGGTCATGGTTAAACCAAATGAAGGAGAATTTTGGAAAAGTTGAAAATCTTGGATTTTCGACTGGAATTGAACGAATGAAACGAGATTCCTGGAAAGTTTCTGAGCTTGGAAAAAAGACTGCCCTGGGCGACGCATTGTCCAGTAGTCTGCTCAATCAAACGAACGGTGAGTCACTGGGTTCTGTTGTGGTTTTTTCGGATGGGAGGAATAACCTCGGTGCCTCTGTTCTGGAAGTGGCCAAGGAATACCGAGTTCAGGGTGTCCCGGTTAATGTGATTGGAGTAGGTCGTGAGCGACCATCGGGTGATGTATCCATCCAATTTTTGGATCGAAGACCAAAGGCGGTGGCGAAGCAAGAACTTCTTTTGACCGGTGAGCTGGAAAACAAATTTAAGGATTCGGTTAAAACCAAGGTTAAACTGATGCTGGGTTCCAAGTTGCTCGAGGAAATTCCGGTGACCATTCCAGGTGGGGGGAAACGAGCGATAAGTTTTTCTCCGCTGACCCCTAGAAATGCCGGTCCGCAGCGTTATCGAGCTTTGGTTTCCGCTCCATTGGGCGACGCTGACCCTTCCAATGACTCGGACTCTCTGCTTGTCGTTGTGCAAGCCCCAGATCAGTTTACCACGCTTTATCTGTCCAATCGTATACAGCCCCTTTTTCCATTTGTTAAGAGGGTTCTCGTGAATGAGGAGCGTTTTGATTTTCGTGCCCTCATTCGAATGAGTCCGAAAGTATTTCATGCATTTGGTGAAGAAATGAAACCTGAATATCCACAGGATCCTTCCTTTTGGATGAATTACGATGCCATCCTCATAGATACACCGGTTTTGCATGATTTAAATCAAAGCCTGGTTGATTCACTCAAGGATTTTGTTCAAAAAAAGGGAGGCGGTCTGCTTCTTTTTGGTCCGCTCGGGAAAGCCCGTGAGAAACTTGGCGGGATTGTTCCCGCCAAAGAAGTGGAACGAGTTTTTGCCAAGCAAAACCTGTCCCTTGTGACATTGGAGGAACCGCTTTTCGGCCCTACTGATGAAGTGGCCAAGATGAAACCTTTTCTACCCAAAAGACTACCCGGCTTTTTTGTGAAAGAGCAAAACCCGGCTGCCCGTGGGGTGGTGCTTTCTCGGGCAAATGGAAATCCGGTGCTGACCGTTCAGGCTTATGGTGCGGGTAAAGTGGGGTATTGGGGCTCACCCAGTGATTGGAGGAGATCGATGAATAATGAGGACGGGGCCAAAGAATTCCGAAACTTTTGGCAGGCACTGGTACAATGGCTGGGAACCGGAGGGGAAGACCGTTTAAAAACGGGGAAATCCGAAAAACCATTTCTACGCGGTGCAGATGCCCCCCTGCAGGTCGAAGCATTGGGTGCTGATTTTGAGCCTTCGATGGACGCCCTGGTTGAGGCAAGAATTGAAGGCCCGGATGATTTTGAACAGTTGGTACAACTTTATCCCGAAGGTTCCGTGGCTGGTAAGTACGCGGGTTCTTTTCGACCTGTGTTGGCGGGAGCATATCAGGTGAAATACACTTTGAAATTTCCTGATGGAGAAACTTTGGAGCGTGAGAATTACTTGCGTGTTTCCGAGTCCGGTGAGGAAGCAGTGGATGTTTCGTTTGCCCGGTTGGAGTTGGAGATGCTGGCGAAATTGACTGGTGGGCAATATTTCCCGATTGAAGAGATGAGTGATGAATGGGCTCCCACATTTGCCGAGGATCTCCCCTCGGTGCGAAAGCGGCATAATTTGGCGAATATGTGGGTTATATTTATTTTGCTATTTCTCTTTGCCGGAGGCGAATGGATTGTCAGAAGACAGGCTGGTTTAAGATGACTTTGAAAGTTTGTTTATTTCTTTTTTTCACATCGGCACTGGTGTTAAGGAGTCAGGTTCCGTCTCTCGCAAATGAAATAGGTACGCAATCTGGGGACCTTAATTCTTCAGGAGACGGGAATTCTTCGATTATTCCAGTCTCTCCCGTTCGTTCGAGTACAGCAGAGACGGTTGCCCGAGCCGGTAAAGATTTAACCCACAGCGAAGAGGGAAGAAGGGTCGGAGCGGCCAAGCTTTTAGGGAAGTACCAATCCAGTCAGTCCTCAATTTTTCTGATTGGGGCTTTGGATGACCAGAGTGCGCTCGTGCGCCGGGCGGTCATGGTGTCCCTGGCGGAGCATGCCTCAAGTGGCTTTTATATATCGGACAGATCATTGATCGAGAAAATTTATTCCAAGCTGGGGGACAATGATGTTGAAGTGCGCCGTGAAACTTCCGCCATGATTCCAAGAATCATGTCCGGTATGATGAGGAGCGGGATGGAAATTGTGGAGATTAACGGAAGAAAGGTTTTCCGTTCGGTGCCTTCGAGTCTGCGTCCCGATTTATTGAAGATGACACAGGATGCCTTTCTGGATGAAGATGCAATCGTTCGTCAAAATATTCTCAAGTATCATACTTACTTACGAGTTCCCCTGCCATTGTCCACACTCGAGAAGCTTTTATCTGATTCCGATTCCGGGGTTCTGCTTACTGCGCTGGAAAGAATTTCGTCGAATGCATCCCAATTGAGAATTGTTGAACGGGTTAAGGAATTATCGACTCATCCTGAGAAAGGTATTCGTTTAAAAGTGGTGACGGTGGCCCGGGATGCTAACCGTTATCATTCCGGGTACCGCGGGATTTTGAGAGGAATGACGCAGGATCCGGATCCCGAGGTGTTATCAATGGCTGCAGTTGAACTGGCGAGATTTGGTGAGCGGGTGCCGGCGAGTGTGATTGAAAACATTAAGAATTACTTATTGTCAGTCAACGGACTGTCCACTCAGGTTACCACTATACTCTACACCGTTTCGGCACTGGGAGTGGACGGGGTGGGTGTTTATCTTGCCCTTACCGAACATAGCAGTTCAAAGATCCGTGCGATCGCATGGCAGAGATTCATCAGCCTGAGTAACGGCTGGAACGACAGTTCAAAATGGCTCCCGGTCATCAAGGACCCCGACAAGCAGGTAAGGCAGGGAGTTTTGAATTCCCTGCGTGGACGAACTTCAGATTTAAATGAGGCGGAGTTGGGTTTTTTGGTCGATAGTCAATACTCAGATGTGAGGATTTTTGCCGCCCAGTCACTTCTAAACGCGAAACAGGAAGCTGTGGAAGCGCTCGGTTTCGATTTGCTGATCGACGAGGACACAATCGTTCGATCCTCGACTATCCGTGCGATCTCCGCAAGGCGGGTCCCGGGGTGGTTAAAAGTAATGAGCCGATCCCTGTTGGATGATAATTATGTGATTCAACGGGCCGCGATGGATGGTTTATTGGAAGATCAAACAGAGGGCATACCGGAGTTAATCAAATATGTTGCCAAAAATCCACAAAGCCGTATTTCAAATCTGATTCAAAATGAGCTAAGAAGGAAAGGTGTTCAACCATGAGATTATTAATTACTATTTCGATTTCCATTATTTTATCGCACACGGTTTTTTCCGGGCAGGAATCCACTCTGGGAAAAGAGGGAAGCGTTCGCATTGTGCAGTTAGTACGACAGGAGAATTCATCTCAAAGGTATCCGGATGCACTACCGAGTTTGCTCAAAATGATGAACGAGCAAACCAACGGTCGTTTTGACACCGATCCTCTCTTTATTAATCGCCTCACAGATGAGCGATTGATGGAAAACCCCATTCTTTATGTTAATTGCGATGAGCAGCCTAATTTGGAGTTTCCCCTGGAGGAGAGGGACGCCCTCAGGCGGTATATGGAACAGGGGGGATTCGTTTATCTGGATGCCGGCATTAAGGCTTCCTTTTTGGGGGCTGATTTGGGGCACAGTTATGCGGCATGGGAGGAAAGACCGGAGGTAAAAGATCTTTTTTCTCTAATTTTTCCCGAGAAAACCTTCATTCCTTTGGCCCGGGACCACGACTTATTCAGGACATTCTTTCGTGGTTTGCCCAAGAATGCGGATTTAAAGATTCAAGCCTCTCAAAAAAGGCTCCCTGAAACAGTACTATCTTTTGTGGAGCGGGAAAAGTGGCCACAGGCGACCTATTCCTTTGTCGGTATTAAGGTCAAGGGCCGTTTGGCATGTGTGGCCTCTCCCATCTGTGCGATGGGGTGGGGGAGAGACGAGTTCGGTGCCTGGATCCCTCCGATTGCATTTCGGATCCGTGAATCAGCTGAAAATTTTGATCAGAATCTGAAGTTAGCCTCTTTTTCCGGTGGTACTTATGAGGTAACGCGGGAGGATGGATTGAAAGACATTATTTATTCGGAAAATGGACAACGCCCCCTTTGGGTTCAGGAACCAAATGGTAAGTGGAGAATATTCAAATACTATTCGGGTGAAGAAATCAGTAATTATGCTCATGCCTTTTATTCGAGATTGGGAATGAATGTTTTTCTTTATGCCTTGCTTCACTAGGGCAATCTTGACTTTACTTTTTGTGTAATGACTGAAGAAAAATTCCCCGACCTTCCGGACCCGGCAGAATATCGCCGCCCCCGATTTTTATCTCCGGTTGCATATTGGTGGATTGGAACAATTTTTTTAATTGGCATTACAATCGTTTGGCTTCCTTCTCAGTGCTCCACCGCGAGTCTTACTGTTCCTGAGAATAGGGAGAATAATATGAGTACACTTCCTCAAGCGGACCTAACCAAAGAACTCGAGTTTCGCAAAGACGGGCTTTGGTATAAAATTGACCAGGGAATTCCTTACAGTGGGGCGGCAGTAGATTTCCATGATAATGGCGAAATGAAGTCCCGTACAAAGATGGTCGATGGAAAAGGAATTGGTTTAATTGAGGAATGGGATGAAAACGGATCGGTTAAAGGAACCCGTTTCAAGAATGAGTTTTCGGAATGATCTTCCGTCCACTTGTTTTATTTTTTCTCTCTTTTTCAATTTGTGAATTTTTATTCGCTTCTGTTGCTGGTCCTCTTTCAGCGGAGGAACTCTTGCTAATTGAGACAAGATACTCCAAACTAGCACAGAAAAGCGGTTTCAGAATTCTCACAAATCCGGCTGATCTTTCTGCCTACTCCAGTCGTGGGGATGCCCGTTTATTTCTAGGAGATTTTTTAGGAGCAAAGAATGATTACGAGAAAATGATTGAGTTGAAACCTGAACTCGAAATTTCCCATTGGCGACTGGGCATCGTGTATTTTTATCTTTCAGAGTTTGGGAAAGCGGCCCGTCAATTTGAGATATACCATCAGTATGATGATGTTGACCGCGAAAATGGAATTTGGCGGTTCATGTCTCAGTTTCAGGAGAGTGGATTGGAGAAGGCCAGGGAAGGCTTGCTCTCTTACAATCATGATGACCGCCCCCCTTATCCTTGGTTGTATGAAATGTTCAAAGGGAAAATTAAACCATTCGAAGTATTTCAGAAGATCAAGGCAGCGGGTTTTCCACCGGCTCATGAAGTCCGTGTACTATTTCATGCAAATTTATATGTGGGAATCTTTTTGGAATTAACGGAGGGACCCACTGAGGAAACTCTTCGATATTTGGCTAATGCAACCCATAATTCGTACGGTCGATCATCCGGAACATTTATGTGGCAAGTTGCACGGTTGCATCATTCCCGTATCTTGCCTTCTCGTAGAATACACACCATTAAATAATCTTGGCACTAGTTTTTTGGCTTCATCATTGCATGTTGGATGGATACGCAGATGAGAAGTGGGGCAACGAAATTCAGACCGGGTACCATGAATAAGGCGGAACCTATTGCACCGTGCTGAGTGAAAGATTGGGAAGGTTTATAATTTTCTTCGCTTAATCTTTCCCGCAAGACTGTTTTATATTCCCTGCCTAACAAAAAACCGTTCACTATTACCTGCATTGCTATACCAAGTGGAGGAAAAAACCACCCAAGAAAAAAAAGGGGTGCTGCTAAAAAATTGACTAAAAAGCTAAGGCCGACTAATCGAACTGAAATTATGATTGAAGTCATCACTTTTGGAGGAGGTCGCAGGCTAGTCGTTGGGTAGTGTTTGCTGTGGACTGCGTCAATCACATCGTCAATGTAAAGACCGAGGAATGCAGCCTGCAACGATCCAAAAAAGAAGAAGCCAAGCAAAAAAAGGAAGACGAACGCAATGGATTGTACACCGATTCGTAACCAGGAATCTTTTTCATAGGAATCAAAATAAGAAAAAATAAAATCAAATATCAATCCCGTCACCCCCGTGCTTAGAAAAACAAGGAGTAAAAGGGAGAAGATGGAGAAAATTGTTGCCCAAATAACTGGCTTCCACAAACGAGGGTCACCGAGCTGTTTAAGTGCGAGTATATAATCGTTAATCATAAAAATATATGCCTGTTTTGGAATAAAATTATATAGAATGCATTTTTCCTGTGGACAAAGGCAAATCTTATTCTCATATAATAAAGGAGTGTGATGGAGAAAGGAATTAATGGCGGAACATAATTATACAGCAGACAGTATAAAATCGCTCGACTGGAAAGAGCACATACGGCTTCGCCCGGGAATGTACATAGGCAAGTTGGGTGATGGGTCATCGGATGATGATGGAATCTATGTACTTCTCAAGGAAGTCTTGGATAATTGTATTGACGAATTTGTCATGGGCTATGGGAAGCAAATTGATATTGAGTGCGATGGGCAAAATGTAGTGGTTCGGGATCACGGTCGTGGAATTCCACTAGAAAAATTACTTGATTGTTCCTCCAAAATTAACACCGGAGCAAAATATGATTCGGAAGCATTTAAAAAATCGGTCGGGTTAAATGGGGTGGGGATAAAGGCAGTGAATGCTTTGTCCACCAAATTTGATATTCGTTCTTTCCGCGAAGGAGAAACCAGAAGGATTGAATATTCCTGCGGTGAGCCTCAGATTTTGGACAAGAAAAATAAGTCCACAACCGAAGAGAATGGAACCCTGATCCAGTTTACTCCTGATGTTGAGATGTTTAAGAAGTTTCGATACCGGAATGAATTTGTTGAGCGTATGATGCGCTACTACAGCTATCTCAATCGGGGTTTAACCATTAAATATAACGGCAAGCGTTTTCGCTCGAAGGACGGCTTGAAAGATCTGCTTGAGGAAAATCTTTCCGAAGAACCGCTCTATCCATTTATTCATTTGGAAGGAGACGATATTGAGGTGGCATTCACTCATATTGAACAATACGGGGAAGACTATTTTTCCTTTGTCAACGGACAGCATACCACTCAGGGAGGCACACATCAGGCAGCTTTTCGTGAAGGACTGGTCAAAACCATTCGGGAGTTTACCAAGAAGAATTTTGACGCTCCGGATATTAGGGGGGGGTTGGTTGCCGCGATTAGCGTGAAAGTACAGGAACCTGTTTTTGAATCTCAGACTAAGACAAAATTGGGATCGCTTACCATGGCACCGGAGGGTGAGACAGTTCGATCTTTTATCGGTAACTTTCTCAAGCAAAAGCTGGATAATTACTTACACCGAAATCCGCAGACTGCCGAAGCACTTCAGCAGAAAATTCAGCGTAGTGAACGGGAAAGGAAAGAACTTAAGGGCATCCAAAAAATTGCCCGGGAGCGAGCCAAGAAAAGCAAGGTTCATAACCGAAAGCTTCGGGACTGCCGGATTCATTTGAATACCAAGGACAAAAACCGGTTCAAAAGCACCTTGTTTATTACTGAGGGTGACTCGGCAAGCGGTTCAATCACCAAAGCGAGGGATGTTCAGTATCAGGCTGTTTTTAGTCTCAAGGGCAAGCCCCTTAACTCCTTTGGTCTGACCCGAAAGGTGGTGTATGAAAATGAGGAGTTTAATTTAATTCAGGCAGCACTGGGAATCGAGGAAGACCTGGAGGATCTATGTTACAATCAGGTGGTAATTGCGACAGATGCTGATGTAGACGGAATGCACATCCGCCTGCTTTTGATTACTTTCTTTTTGCAGTTCTTTCCTGAATTAATTCGTCAGGGGCATTTATTTGTTCTGCAAACTCCGTTGTTCAGGGTTCGAAATAAAAAATCTACTTTATATTGCTATGACGATGCGGAAAGGGAGGCAGCCATGAAAACTTTGGGGAAAAATCCTGAAATTACCCGTTTTAAAGGATTGGGGGAAATTTCACCGGATGAATTCAAACATTTTATTGCCGATGACATCCGTTTGGATCCGGTCAAGATCGACGCCCATGAGTCGATTAAAGAAATGCTCAAGTTTTTCATGGGTAAAAATACTCCGGAGAGGCAGCAGTATATCATCCGTAATCTCCGGTTTGATGTAGATATTGTCGAAGAAAACGAAGAGGGCAAAGATGAGGAAGTGAAAAGTAAGGCTCCTTCCGCCCCGAAAAAAGTTGTGGCAGATGGTGAAGCAGCTTGAAGCTTTGATCAAATAGATTCCCCCGGATGACAGATCAAGAAAAAGACCCGCAAGATAAAGCTGGGGAGGAGAAACTGGAAAACGAGTTTTTAGAAAAAGACGGCAAGAACGAAATTAAACGCTTTGATCCGGAGGCATTGAGTACCGAGGGAAGTGAGGACAGGATGGAGGACGACGCTATTTATGTCGATGACATGTATGGTGACTGGTTTTTGGATTATGCATCTTATGTTATTTTGGAGCGTGCTGTTCCGCATGCTGATGATGGATTAAAACCGGTTCAGCGCAGAATTCTTCATTCGATGAAGGAGTTGGAGGATGGGCGATACAATAAAGTGGCCAATGTGATTGGTAACACGATGAAATATCACCCCCATGGAGATGCATCGATTGGGGATGCGATGATTCAGCTCGGGCAGAAAGATCTGCTTATTGATATGCAGGGAAATTGGGGTAATCTTTTAACTGGGGATTCTGCGGCAGCACCCCGCTATATTGAAGCAAGACTCACTCCGTTTGCGTTGGAAGTGATCTTCAGTCCCAAGGTTACCACATGGGCATCATCCTATGACGGTAGAAATAAAGAACCAGTCACTTTTCCAGTTAAATTCCCCTTGCTCTTAGCTCAAGGTGCGGAAGGAATTGCCGTTGGCCTATCCACAAAGATTCTGCCCCATAATTTCAAT
>MDTB01000122.1_pt1 | contig 20354 bp, 8 predicted proteins | sample 811161 | NCBI WGS metagenome assembly MDTB01 (sample SAMN05326650, study PRJNA326480) | marine metagenome | isolation source: seawater | place: Mediterranean Sea | collected 2009 | reverse complement strand
TATTTTTTAAATAGCCTCTATTTTACATTCAATGTACTATCAATTTTTTAAGGATGCATTTTGTTTTGATATATTTTTATATAATGATAAAGCACTTTTATTAACTCCTTGTTATGGATCAAGTCATCTTTATCGTCTTCAACAGATTCTCTTACTTGTTTTTTTTGTTTCATAATCTTTTCACTTATTTCATTAGCTAATTCATAAATAGACTCTTGTATAGAGTTCCCTCCAAATTCTGCGGCATCACCCAGGCTTATGATCGATTCTTCTCGTATATCTGTATCCTCATGATCATTTCTAATGATAGACATTAAACTTTCCACTGGTTTTTCCCAATAACCTTCAATCTGCATTTTAATCAATTTTATAGCTTGTATACGGGCTTTTTTTTCACCATTCTCAATTATTTTTAATAACGGACCAAAGATTGTTTTTTGTTTATTCATTGAAAAACTAATTAAACTTAATGCTTGTAATGTATATAGTTGGACATCTTCTGTGAAATCTGATTCTAAAATCAAGTCTATTTCATTAATACACCTTGAAGATAAGCTTTTATATTTTGTACCTAATTTTCCAAATGTTCTACATAGTACTTTATTGATTTTTTTTGTTGGAAATTCTAAATGAATTTTTTGTAATATCATAAAGCTTTCATCTTTATAATGCCACATTTTTTCGTTTACTTTATCAATTAACCCTATTAACTCAATTAAAATATCTTCTTTTGTTTCCATGTTAAGATTTTTAAATAAGTCATCCATTGATAGTTCTAAATTCAAATTGGGTTTAGACATATCTAACAAACATTCAATCAATTCGGTTAACTGTGGATTCTTTTCATTTTCTAATTCTTCACTAGACAATAAATGATGATAGCTTTCTATCATCAAATTCACTTTCATTAAATTATTGGCTGTATTTTTATCTGTTATTTTAAACTGTTGATTTTGGATATTTTTTTCAAATTCTTCCACGGTTTGATTCCCCCCTAATTGGTTCTTATTTTGTGATTCCCGTCTTTTTTTTAGTTTAAACATTTATCTTAAATCATTGATTCGTTTTTTCCTGTTTTGATGAGTATTACACTACTCATAGTATGAACAATGTATTTTTTTCGTAATATACGTTAGACTTTAATTATGTCTGCGTTAAAAAATACATCTCTAATCTTAATTGGTATGCCTGGTGTTGGGAAATCGAGTTTAGGAAAAAAAATTGCAAATGCATTAGATCTTGAATTCAGTGATACAGATCTTCTCATTGAAGAAAGTATTGGCTGTTCTTTACAGGCGTTTATTAATCGCGAAGGTGAAGCTTCTTTTTTGAAACTTGAAGAAAAAATTGTTCGACAACTAGACAAAAATTTCAAGGTCTTGGCCCCGGGTGGGAGCCTTATTTATAATAAAAAATTAATGCGTGAGCTAAAACCGACATGCTTTTTCCTTTATTTAAATGATGACTTAGCTGCTATTCAGAATAGAATACCTAATATCAAGGATAGAGGTATCATCGGTTTAGACGATAAAAGTTTTTCTGAACTTTATGAAGAAAGACGCGTACTTTATGAAGAATATGCGGATTATGTCTTAGATTATCGGGATAAAACTTGGACGGATTGTTTAGAAGAGGCTTTATCTATTTTGAGACCCATATTTACTTAAACTGCCTTAGGTTTCCCCATCAAAGCGTGTGGAGTGGCGCCTGTAATTGACACAGTTGCAATGTCACCTACTTGATAGTCACCATCTGCTATGATGGTGAGTTTATTTCCTTGATTCCTACCTACATAAGCGTCGTTTGATTTTTTACTACCCTTTTTCTCGATGAGTACAGTATGTGTTTCACCGATATGAGCACTGTTTTTCTGAAGTGTTATTTCAGATTGAATAGCGTTAAGTCTAATGACTCTATCTTTTTTATCTTCTTCACAGACATCATCAGGATAGCGTTTAGCAGCTAAGGTACTAGGGGCTCCCTTCCCTGCTTTTCTTTCAGAATATTTGAAGATAAAGGCCGAGTCAAATTGAGCTTTTTTTACAACATCCATTGTATCCTGAAACTCTTCTTCAGTTTCTGTTGGAAAGCCGACAATAATATCGGTAGTGATCACAACATTAGGTATAATACGTCTTGTCTCCTCTATTAAGGTAAGAAACTCTTCCTTCGTATACGTACGATTCATCATATCTAATATTCGATTATTTCCAGCTTGCAAAGGCATATGTACTTGATTACAAATGTTATCGCGTTCGGACATTAAGGTTAATAATTTAGTTGGAAAATCTTTAGGATGAGGCGAGGTAAAGAAAATACGCTCCATCCCTTCAACATCACTAACTTGCCTCATTAGCTCTGTAAAATCATTTTCCTCTGACTTGTATGAGTTTACGTTTTGTCCTAATAATGTGACCTGTTTATAACCATCCGCAACTAATTGTTTCACTTCCTCAACGACACTTTCAGGACTACGACTTCGTTCTCGGCCTCTTGTAAAAGGTACTACACAAAACGAGCAATAATTATTACATCCCCGCATCACAGCTATCCATGCATTCACTCCTTTTTCACGCATAGGGTAAATGTCTGAATATGTTTCAAATTCTGATAACGTTACATCAAAGGGTTTCTCTTGTTGTTCTCCTGTTGCGGCTATTAAATGAGGTAATTGCTTGTAACTATCTGGTCCAGCAATGAAATCAATTTTTAGTTTAGAGTCATCTAAAAGGTTTTTTCTGAAGTTAGTGGCCATACAACCCAAAATCCCAATCTTTACAGTATTCTCTTTACCTTTAATTTGACGAATAGTATGAATTCGATTGTAGACCTTTCGATTGGCATTATCTCGTACTGAACAAGTATTTAACATGACAACATCAGCAGATTCGATTTGAGTCACAATTTCATAATTAGCGGTGGTTAAAATACGTTTAACTAACTCAGTGTCATAGACATTCATTTGACAGCCATAAGTCTCAACAAATACTTTATCTTTATTGTCTTGATTAACACTTATTTTGTTAGTTTGGGTCTCTATTTTTTTTTCTATATTCGACATGCCTGTAGTATACTCAATCCTTGTTTTTTTGTATAGTAAGCATCGTTTTTTCTTTTATTGTTCTCCTCTAACAGGTTTTAGTGTACACTAATTAGTTATGAGTAATGCAATACATGACAAAATCGAGGCAGCTATTTTAAAAAGAGCGTCTTTTATACAAGCCCCCTATAACACTGCGTTTCGATTACTAAATGGATTTCAAGAAGGTATTCCTGATATTATAATTGATGTTTTTGCTACAACAGTTGTTTTTCATGATTATACAGATAATGATAATTTGGTTAATCAAATTCTTACTGCTATTCATAAGTTCTTACCTTGGATTACGGCAGGGGTTGTTAAAAAACGTCGCAGTGAAAGAGTTAATGAGCAAGCTGGAAGACTTATCTTTGGGCATTCTTTTGCAACTAAAATACTTGAAAATGGTGTTCAATATGCATTGCGATTAACTATGAACCAAGATGCCAGCTTTTATTTAGATACAAGAAACCTTAGAGAATGGTTGAACTCTGAAATGAGTGGTAAGCGTGTTTTAAATACATTTGCTTATACCGGCAGTTTGGGTATTGCCGCTTTAACAGGTGGTGCAAGTGAAGTAATTCAACTCGATCTAAACCGACAATTTTTATCGCTTGCTATGAAATCAGCAAAACTCAATGAGTTTCCGGTTGTAGATGCACATTATCAAACGGCAGACTTTTGGTCTCGAATTAATCAATACAAAACATCCGGAAAGATGTTTGATTGTGTCATTCTAGATCCCCCTGTTTATTCAAAAACATCTAAAGGTATTATTGACGTTGCAAAAAATTATCCAAGATTAATCAATAAGGTCAGGCCTATTATTGTCGATGGTGGTTATTTAATTACGATCAACAATGCCTTATTTCAAAGTGGAAAAACACATCAAAACGAACTAGAGGCTATTTGTAAAGACGGCTATGTTAGTATTGAAAGGATTATCTCCGTACCTGATGACTGTGCGTTTCAAATTGAGGGAAGCCATCGTGGCGCTACTTCTGATCCGGCACCGTATAATAGTTCAACCAAAATAACAATTCTTCGGATTAAACGAAAAAAATCCCCTTCAACTGTTGATTGATTTTTTATTTATTACTTTAAAAAGTAGCAAGAACACTTTGAGGTGTTAAGGTTTTCATTGACACTGGAAGAAGTTGATTTCTTAAATCTTTCTCTGTTTTTAATTGCACTTTTATAAATTGTTCTGTTAATCCCTGTGCAAGCCCTTCCTTACCTTTTTCAAACAAAACATTTTGTGTCGTATCTAAAAACTTTGCATAAAAGGCTTGTTTTTTTCGTTGAGATAAGTCCCTTAAACACTTACTTCTTTCTGAAATCTTATTTAAAGGCACCTGATTATCAAACTTTTGACTACGAGCAAATTGACGTTCTGAATAACTAAAGACATGAAAATAATGAATTGGAGACTCTCGTAAATAGGACTCTGTTTGTTCAAATAACAAGTCTGTTTCACCTGGAAATCCTACTATTACATCTGTTCCTATGCAAATATCAGGAACTGTCTGATACGCAAATTGAATAAACTCATCAAATTCTTCAAGTGTATACTTTCTTTTCATTAACTCTAAAATGTCATTTGTGGCACTTTGTATGGGAATATGAAGATATCGACACAGTTTATTCTCTTTGGCCATATGCTCAATTAAAACATTAGGAATTGTTGTGGGTTCAATTGATGAAATTCGAATTCTTTCAATCCCATCTATTTCCTCTAAAGCATGAATAATATCCATAAATTGGTATCTCTCATTTTCATAAGTACCAATATTGACACCTGTTATAACCAATTCCTTAATACCATTTTTGGCATGTAGATTGGCTTCTTTTAATATATCTTTAAATACTCGACTTCTAGCTGGCCCTCTAGCAAATGGAATAATACAAAACGCACAATAAAAATCACACCCATCTTGAATTTTTAAGTTTGCACGCGTTGTTTTTTGTGTTTCAATCGCTACACTTTTAAATTCTTGTTCAAAAGACTCTTTTTTTAATTTTGGTGTTATTACAACTCCTTCTTGGTGATTTAAAATAATTTCAGCAATATTTAACTTTTCATGTGTTCCAATCACCCAATTGACGTTGGGCCATTCTAATAACTTCTCTTTCTGAATTTGTGATAAACATCCAACTAGTCCGACTTGAACGTTCATATTTAAGGCGGCTGTTTTTGAAATTAGTTTTCTGGCATCTCTATCGCCATTTTCAGTAACGGTACATGTATTAATGATACTAATATCAGCCGGTTTATCAAAAGGAACCACTTTAAAGCCCGATAAAATTAATCGCTCTTCAATGATCTGACTTTCAGATTTATTCAATCGACAACCTTGTGTAAAAATACTGACTCTTTTTATTTTTTTACTCATATGCTAAGCATAAGATTTTTATCCTTTTTGAGCAAGTTTTTACCCATTGTTTCTTCTATTCTTTTTTTACATCAGCATTATTCTGTTTTATAGGATATAAATTATGTTTCAACTTTTCAATTTCTGGGCACAAAAAAACTATTGACATAGTCATTTTTCATAATTGGTTTGATGGGGGCTTGATGAGTATTATTTTAACACCATTTTTTTTATGCTTTTTTGTAGTCTTAATTCTTAAATGGAGACGGTTCCCTGTATCGTATTTCGTACTTACGTTTATTTTTTTTCTGTCTTTCATTACCCTGGCTTTATCAACACCTAAAGGTTTTTACTTAGAGATCAAATTATCTGATCCTAATTCTGGGTTACTTTCAGGAGGACATTCTGTCTCATACCGTTTATTAAATACCAGCTCTAATGCAACTATTTTTCAACAATCTAAACGACACTATTTTGACAATGGTTATACTACTTTATATTTTGGACCTATCGAAAATGAATGGGTATTTACTCAACCGCATTCTGTTTCCATTAGTATAAATGGCAATTCTGTTACACTTCCCATTACCCCATCTCCCTATGCTATACAATCACATGTTTCTGAAAAAAGCCTTTCTTTTCAAGATGAAACGACTATAAGAATTGTTTCTCCAAATAGTAATGTCGGGATTGGGGTTCATTCTGACACTGAGGTATCTGAAGCACTTACAATTTCAGGGAACTTAAAAATCATAGGTGACTTACATCAAATAGAGTTTTTTGATGGGCTTCGATTTATATCAAATGGATCTCGATTAATACCGACTCAATTTCTCTGGTCGCCTTATATCAATGACGGCATTTATTCTATGACTTCTATTGGAATTCAAACTACAACTGCTCAAGTGACTGACGCTTTAACGGTTTCTGGGTCTGTTAAAATTTCTAATCTTACTCAGTCTTCTCACGCTACAACCGTTTTACTTATTGATTCTACAAATTCTCTTAAAACACGTTTTATTCATCCTATACTCTGGCATCCATTAGGTACTGTTGAAATTCCGGTTGGTCATATTACAGCTAATGCAAGTATAGATGTTAATTCTTTATCTAGCTTTCCATATATTCTGAGAGTAGATGGGGGTCAATTAGACACCTTAGTTGCTACTAATTCTATGATGACGATTACTGATTTAGTGACCCCTACATTTTCGTCTTCACTTTCTGTAATTAACAGTACCCTTTCTGACCTAATTTTTAAAGCTGAAAATATGGGAAATGGTTTATTTATTAATTCATCAGGAATACCTAGTATTAGTACTGAAAACAACTACTCTGAATTTACAATTGAAGGATCAATGTCGACTCAATATCTTTCTCAAAATGGTTATTCCCTACTTACTAATTCTTATCTGTCTTGTAATGAGGACAATTTTTTTATGGGAGGTACTTCAGCAACTCAATTTGAATGTGGTAATTTCAATACGGTTTTAGGTGGTGAAAGTTTCTTAGTGTCTCAAATTGGTTTAGAAAATACGTTTATTGGTTCTTCTATAGCGGCGCAATCTCTTTCTTCTGCACACAACACAGCCTTGGGTAATAAGAGTAGTCATTTGATATTATCTGGTTTATTTAATCTATCTATTGGACATCAATCCTCAAGAGATAATGAAACGGGTTATGGCAATATTGCGATAGGAAGTGACTCATTATTATTAAATGACACAGGTGAATACAATATTGCGATAGGACGAGAATCGGGTCGTAACTTTACCTCTTTGGGAAATGCGTCTGCAGATAGTAATATATCTATTGGTCCTTTTTCTGCTCCTTCTAATAGTTATGGTACTAGTAATATTTTTATTGGTTATGGTTCAGGTAATAACGAACAATTATCAAACAAATTATTTTTGGGTTCTACAAGCCCGTTTCTATATGGTGATTTTAACTTTCAATCCCTATCAGTTGCTACACATTCTATTCGCGCATCAGTTAACGATGATAGTGTTAAACTTCTTATTGAAGGTTTTTTAGAAATGACTAATGATCTTTATTTTATTGGTGATAATATCGCTTCTAATCCTAATCATACGGCTATGAATAGTGGTCGATGGGTTTCTGATATTAATGATTCCGTTTCTGTTACTCTAAATTCAAGATATAACCGAGTTTTTATGGGGGTCACTAGCAATTCTGGAACGGCTAAAGTGATTGTCAGAGAACCAAGTTTACAAGATTCTAAATCTCTTTTACTTGAAGGACATATAGGGGCTGTTAAATCTGGTTCTAGTATTCACTTTGGATCTGAACATCCGCCTACAACCCGTATTGAAGAATCTCAAGATAATAGTTTAAGTATCCATTCAAAAAACACTTTATCTCTAAGAGCGTCTACTTTAAATGTCATTAAAGCCTCCAATCAACCGTCTTCTAAAATTCATATCAAGGCGTCTGATCTTAATGTCAACAACTCTCTTACCTCTGTTTTATCTTTTTTTAACAATGATGACCTTTCTGTATATACATCCTTCTTTTTTTGGAATATATCATCAGGAAATAATATTTTTTATAATCAAGGACGCGTTTTATTAGGAACATCCGTATTGGGTTCTGAAACGGCTTCTTTTTATGTGACAAATCCTTCACTTTCTTTATTCAAAGCGTTTAAAGATGATGGAATCAGTCTGATGTCCATAGATTCGAATTCTAATCTAAATGCATCGACTAATCTTAGTGTTTCAAATTATTCTGTTAGCGGATCTTCTGCAAAGACTTTTATCATTTCTCATCCGATTAAACCAACTTCATATTTAGTTCATGCGACTATTGAATCACCTCAAACAGATGTCTATTACAGAGGACAATCTGAATTAGTTAATGGCAAAGCGATTATTCGTCTAAATTCATACGTTCCTTCTCTCATCGATCCCAATTCAATAATTGTTCAATTAACCTGTTTAAATGGCTGGAGCCCCTTATCTTATAAACTATTATCTCCAACTGAAATCGAGGTATCTTCGGATACACCTCATTCCAAACAATCATTTTATTGGCGGGTTATTGCAACTAGAAAAAACACAGAATTTTTGGTTGACCCCTTAAAAAAAGACTTTAATAGAAATTCTATAGGACCTTATTCTTATGCTACTCCTATTGTCAAAAAGGAGGGGGCTTGATGGAAAGAATGTTTAAATACACTCATCTCAGGGAATATTTCCAACTATCAGTTGGCTTTTTACCAATAGGATTGATGATGAGTTTATCTAGAATGTATATTAGGCGTTTCTTTTTTAAAAGACTCCTTCTTCTATGGAGTTTTATTTTTGTATCCTTGATTTCCCCAATTGTCGCAACACCGATGACCTCTTATTTAGAGATTACATTAACATTATCTGGAGAATTATTATCAGGTAATCAACAGGTTGTTGCCTCTTTATTTGATCAGCAGTTTACCCCAGCAAATACAAAATGGTCTCATACCTATTCTAGTATTAATTTTGAAAATGGTGTCGCAAGCATTCCTATTGGTCCCTTAAATGAAACTGATTTGGTAATGACCAGTCCCAATATTCATTTACAAATAGGTAGTGAATCAATTGTTATAGAACTAGACTCTCGTTTTTATGCACTCCAATCTAAGATCTCTGAAAAGACTTTGCAGCTTTATGATACAGATGCACTTTATATTGATTCATCAACACCTACTAATAAAAAAATAGGAATAGGTACGGGTGAAGTCTCTAACTTATCAGATAAATTAGTACTAAATGGTAATCTTAAATTCACTCAAGCTAATACGGGTATTTTGTTTGATGGGATGTCAACTGCCATTACAGGATCAGCTAGTTTTGAAAATTTATTAACGCCTCTTTGGGTTACCAATAATACTAGTATTTTTTATTCTTCCGGTAATGTTGGGATTGGTGTAAACGCGCCACAGGCGACTCTACATGTTTCTGGCAATGTTATTTTCGATGGATTGATCAGTTCGAATTCATCTACTGTTCTAGTGTCTGATAATGGATTACTACATACAAGACAATTACCCGCTAGTTCATTTGCTGGATTTGAAAATAATTCTCTGGGTATTTTTATAGGAACTAATACGCCCACTGCCTCTTTAGAAGTTTTTCCAACGACTAATTTAAATAATATTTTAATAGCAAGACCCGATTCATCAAGTACGTCAGGTCTTTTTATCAAAAACTCTGGTAAAGTAGGGATTGGAATAGTATCGCCTTCAGCACTCTTAGAAATTTCTTCAAATTCTTCTGATGATCTTTTTATTGCAAAATCCTCTACTACTGATCAAGGACTTTATATTATTAACGATGGTAAAGTTGGTATTAATACCCCTACTCCAAGTACTGACATTGATGTATCAGGAAATATAAATATAATGGGTGAGATTAAATTAAATAATACAGTGTTCTTTACCTCTCCATCAACGACAAATGTCTTTGTTGGGCATGAATCAGGTCTTAATTATTCTAGTGGAAATAATAATACTTTTTTAGGAAACGAATCAGGAAAAACTCAAACAGGTGCTGATAATAATACGTTTATTGGGTATCAATCAGGTTTATCTAATTTAACGGGTTCTCACAATACAGGTCTTGGCGCTTATTCATTAAAAAACGTTACTAATCATAATAATGTTGCTTTAGGTTTTAAGGCAGGATATTCCTTGCAAGGGGGATCGCAAAATACGATTATTGGTTCTTTCGCAGCAGCATCTGCTAATTCGGCCATTGCATCTAATGTAATTATTGGATATGAATCTGGTAAAAATATGTCTGGAAACTCAAATACGTTTATTGGGTATCAAGCAGGTAAGGATGTTATAGGAAATAACAATATATTGATAGGTCATCAAGCAGGTAAAAATTTAGGGACTACTAATAATATTTTTATGATTGCAGATGAAAGAACTACGTCCTCAAAAGTGTTACTTTTTGGAGATTTAGATACACAACGTCTTGCAGTTGCTACAACCAATCTTTCTCCAACAAATAAGAGCCTTTTCGTTGATGGTATTGTTGAAGTTCAAGGAGTGAAGTATCCCGATGGTACTATTCAAACGACTTATTTAGGTAGTCAACCCGGATATGTTTGGGAAGGTGATGGAACAAATATTTATTTCCCTGAGATTCAACCTGGAGGTGGTATTGGTCCAGGTACTGTAAAAATTGGTACTCATGGCGCCCCTATTGCAGGGAATCCTAGGTTGTTAATTAGATCAGCTTTAAATCAAACAACGCTACAGTTAGAGGGAAGTTCAGGTGTGAATAATCATGGAGGTAGTATTTACTTTGGTGATGGTGATAATGTATATATTAAAGAACTATTAGATGATGAGTTAACCATTCTATCTTCTAATGAACTAAAGTTAATTACAACAACACTTAATATTATTACCAGTGGTAATATCTCAATACCCAGTTTGAATACAACGAACTCAGCAACTCATGCATTAGTGATTGATTCGAATGATTTTCTTCATAAACGTCCATTAACTTGGACAATTGATAGTAATAACAATATTTCCAGGTTATTAGGAAACTTAAGTATTGGTACTAGTAATACAACCGCTCAACTGGTTGTTCAGAATTCTAGCTCAAATCAAGACATTTTAAAACTTGTCGGTAATTCTGGTAATAATGTTCGCATTGATTCTAATGGGAACCTCTTTGTTTCTGGCAACTTAACAATCGGCGGGTCTTTTCAAGATTCGAATGGAAATGCTAAAACATTTGTTATTGACCACCCTATAGATAACGATAGATATCTCGTACACGCGACTCTAGAAGGTCCTGAAGCAGCTGTTTATTACAGAGGAAAAGGCACTCTAAGAAATGGAAAAGTGGTTATTACCTTACCGGACTATTTTGAATCGCTTACTCATAAAGAAAATAGAACGGTTCAATTGAATTCTGAAAATGGGTGGTCCCCTTTATTTGTTAAAGATGGTATAAAGAATGGGCAATTCATAGTTCAAACGACATCTAATGGAAATCCATCACAAGACTTTAATTGGGTTGTCACTGCTGAACGTAAAGATATTTCCAAATTAGAGGTAGAGCCTTTAAAATCCTCAATTAAGGTACGATCTTTTGGACCATATACTTATTCTGAAAAAATCTCCCCTTAAAGAATTTCTATTTTCTTAGTTTGCTTTCTCTTAAAGCTAATGTTTATTTCACGCTCATACTGGGTATAAGTATAAAGCAAATGGCGATGAGCAGAAAAAGGGATAACATATGTTCGAACATTCTATTAAGTCCTTAATTGATTCTTTAGCACCTGTAAAAAGGATGTTACGTTTGTCTTTATTTGTACGTAATTTATCTATTATAATAGTCACCTTTTGTTTATTTCCCATATTATTATATTCAATTCCTATGAGCGCTACGTTAGAGGTGACGTTGTCCGATTCTGATTCTGGATTATTAAATGGACGCCAGTCTGTTTTAGTTGAATTTTATAATGCGGATAAATCGTCCATGATTTGGTCACACACTTATCCAAATCAATTATTTACTAATGGGGTAACTTCAATTATGTTGGGTCCATTTACTAATGAACTGTCTTTGGACGTTGATTCCCCAATCGTTAGCTTAACTATCAATGGTGATGAAGTCTCTATTCCTATTTTATCATCACTTTATTCTTTACATGCTAATGTTGCCACTAAAGCAAAACAACTTTATGATAGCGATGCTCTTTATATCTATACCGCACCAAATGGGGATAAAATGGTAGGCATAGGAACACAAACTCCCACAGAAAAACTGGAGCTTCATGGGAACTTAAAATTTTCAGGTAATTCAACTGGGATTATTTTTTCAGATGGTAGTCGTCTTAATTCTGCAACTGAAGTCGGTCAATGGATGAATCAATACATTTTACCAGGTCCCGGAAATTCATTAATTTTTACTGAAAATACAAATCTTGGTTTAGGAGTGAATCAAGCACTAGCAACTTTACATGTTAGCGGAAACATACGTTTTAATGGTCTTCCAACGTCTTCATCTGAATCATCCGTATTAACCCTTGATAGTTCAGGAAATCTGTTTACAAGAACTTTAAATGCAGGTATTCTTCGAGGATTTGAGCATGATCCATTAGCTATAGGACTTCCTCAACTTAATGCGTTAGCGAGTTTACATGTTATTTCTCTTGATGGTACTAGTGATATTTTCAAACTTTATCCAAATGCGGCGTCTACTGGCCTTGTTCTTGATTCGACTGGTAAGTTAGGTTTAGGAACGAATAACCCAAACGCATCTTTACACTTAGTCTCTTCTTCTACCGATCCACTATTTTTAGCTGAAGCTACTAATGGGTTAGGTCTTAAATTAGATAATAACGGTAATTTAAGACTGGGTAAATTATCTCCTCCTCAAACTGCTTTATTTGAATTAATACCGACTAACAATTCTGATGATCTTTTTTCTGTAAAAGACAATTCTGGATCAGATCTTATGAGAATACGTAATGATGGATCCAGTGTATTTAGTGGAAATCTTTTTGTTAGTACGTTAAATGCAAGTTCAGTTTTCTTATCTGGTTTAGGTACTTCTACAGAAACGGATATTATTGTTGTTGATAGCTCAGGTCGTTTATCTAAACGAAATCTACCCAATAACGTGTGGACAAATAATCAACTTTGGGATTCCGGTAGTGGATTTATTTATTTTAATGGTGCCGTAGCTATTGCAACAGATAACATGGCGTCAACGACGGGACTTTTTGTTGATGGTGAAATTTATTCTAGTGGGGGGTACCGGTTTTCTGATGACTCTATTCAGCAAAGTGGACTTGCAATAGATCCCAATACTCAATTTATCTCAGTTGGAACCTCAAATGCAACTAACAATGATTCTATGCTAAGGGTATTCTCTACTAATAATGCACAAACTGTTTTTAAAGCGCTAGGTTCTGGAGGTTATGGTCTTACTATTTCCTCTACGGGTAATGTTAGTATTGGTGGCGCATCTAATGTCCCAACTGCTTTATTCTCCGTTTTCGCGCCGCCTGGCCCAGCCTCTTCCATTCCTCTTTTTAGTGTTGATTCAGGTTCTCGAGCATTCATTATAACCGCAAATGGTTCAATTGGTATTGGAACAACTGATCCCAGTTCATTAGTGACCATCACATCAACAAATAATGCCTTGGATTTATTAAATATTCAATCACAATCTGGCACCTCTCTTTTTCATGTTAGCTCAACAGGAAATATTGGCATCAATACTGATAATCCTTTAGCTGCTTTTCACATCATTCATACGAGTACTACCAACAATGCAATTCAAGTCAATGATGGTTTCTCAGTATCCTCTTTAGGATTTATTGGTTTGGGCACAACTACTCCTACAGCGTCGCTGCATATTGAATATCCTGATTCTCAATCTCATGATGTTGTTAAATTTATTCATAATACTGGTAGTGCAGATATTGAACGATTTACTATTAAGAGTAACGGGAGAGTTGGTGTCAACACAGCTAATCCGATTGCTTTATTAAGCGTTCAAGGAGACTCAACTCAAACGGAACCAATTTTTTCAGCTTTATCAAATAATTCGACGGGACTTATTGTTAGTTCTAATGGAGATGTTTCTATTACTAGTACTTTAAATATTAGTAATATCAATGTCAGTAACCTTAATTTAGAAACGCTTTCTTTAGATAATAGCACTGATTTTGTATTAGTTGTTACTAACAATACTATTATCAAAAAACGTCAAATTGATTCAGCTGCTTTTGGACCCAGCTATGAAAGATGGACTACTGATAACAGTATTGTTCGTTTAAATAATAATTTTGTTAATATGGATGTTGCCATTGGTACTGATAATTCAAGTGCAAAATTAACCGTCGAAAATACAACTGCGTCAGAAGCTATTTTTAAGGCCTTAGGTACTTCTGGAACAACTGTATTTGTTGTGTCTTCAAATGCAGATGCATTTTTTGAAGGTGAATTAACAGTTTCTGGAAATATTTTAGCGAGAACTAATATCTCTGCAAATACGGTTGTAGTTGATACTATTATCGTCACTACCAATTTAGATATTAATGGTGAAGTTGAAGTTGGAGAGATGAACGTTCGTGAGGGTTATTTCTTTAATGATTCACCTATTCTTTTCTCTAAAGGGTCGTCATTGTTTGTAGGTACACAATCAACTCCAGGTAGTTTTGTTTCATCAAATGCAATTCATAATATTTTTGTTGGGTATCAATCCGGTCAGACTATTAGTAATGGATCAAAAAATACAGCCATTGGATATCAATCTGGTAAAGCAATTACTACTGGTTTAGATAATACCTTACTTGGATTTAATTCCGGGATTAATATAACATCGGCTAGTTCAAATGTTTTAATTGGATCTGAATCTGGATTTAGCTTAACGAATGGGTCAAATAATCTTATGATTGGATATAAAAGTGGTTCTCTTAATACTTTGTCCAATAATACATTTATTGGTACTGCTGCTGGTCAATACAATTTAGGAGAATCAAATATTGCTATTGGAACTTTCGCAGGAACTTCCTCTACCAGTACTCAGCCAATTTCTGGTACTAATAATATTTTTATTGGTAATCAATCAGGACTAAACGAAAACGGTTCTAATAAATTATATATAGATTCAAATTCTAGTATTAGCGCATCTACACCATTAATTTATGGTGATTTTGTGAGTCGAAATGTAGGTATCAATACAACGGATGCTACACATACATTAACAGTTGACGGTGATATTAAAATCTCTGGGGCTATTGTTTTTTCAGATAACTCCCGTTTAGCTTCTTTTCCTTCCACTCATAATATTTTTACTTGGAACACTACAGGAAATGCTATTTACTATAGTGGACCTTCTTCTTTTAGTATTGGGGCTGAGGCTCCACGAAATAATGAAAAATTAGATGTTGTTGGGGTATTAAATGCAGATTCTTATTCAGTTAATGGTCAAACCTTCATCTCTTCAGGGGCAACAAGTACGAGTCTATTTGTTGGACATAATTCAGCTGGTAATAGTTCAGCTGCTGTAAATTACACGACACTTGTTGGTGTAGAATCTGGATATAATTTAGATACAGGATCTAACAATACATATATGGGCTATCAATCTGGTTATTCAGTAACCACAGGTAGTAATAACTCTTTTTATGGTGCTCTTTCAGGAAAAAATACTGTAAATGGTGATAACAATAGTTTTTTTGGTTTTGAATCCGGATTTAGCAATACTAATCAAACTAATAATAGTTATTTTGGCTCACAATCTGGTAGAAATGCCAGTGGATCTAATAATAGTTATTATGGATCAAAAAGTGGATATTCAGCCACCGGTTCAAATAATAGTATGCTTGGTTATGAAGCGGGTTATAGCTCTAGTTCAAACGATAGTATTTTTGTGGGATATCAAGCTGGATATCATACAACAGGTGCTAATAATACATATATCGGTTATGAATCAGGCAAATCAACCTCATCCAGTACTGGTGCGAGAAATACCTTTTTAGGATTTCAAACAGGAACGGTGATTAGTTCGGGTAACGATAATACCTTTTTAGGTTACAGCAGTGGATCAAGTGTGACAATTGGAAGTTTTAACACTTTTGTCGGTTCAAATTCAGGAACAACGATTACTACCGGAACCGGTAATGTATTGATTGGATATAACGCAGGATCTGGTTTAAATCCGAGTTCCAGTAATGTATTGATGATAGGAAATGGAGGAGCGCCATTAATTGAAGGAAGATTTGCCTCATCTGGAACGTCTAATGTTCAAATTAATGGAAATCTTTATACAACAGGAACTTCAACTAGTTCTGATCAACGTTTAAAGAAAGATATCTCTCCTATTACGAATTCTTTAACGAAAGTTCTTAAACTTCGTCCTGTTAAATTTAAGTATCGATGGGACGAATTTAAAAAATATAGTTTTTCTAAGGGTGTTCAAATAGGTTTTATTGCTCAAGAAATTGAACTACTATTTCCTGAACTTGTTATTGAAAATTTAGATGGATACAAAGGAGTAAATTATTCGGCCTTAAGTAGTGTTTTAGTAGACTCTATACAGACTCAAGAATCTCATTTACAAGAACTTGAAAAAAGCACGATTGAATTGAGGAAGTTGGTAAAGGAGATTGAATCTAAGTTGGAGGACGAGTAATGCTAAACTTTATTTCTCTCCATTTTAGAAACTATATAAAAGCCTCTTATTTAGTGGCTTTTATATTACTAATATGTTTTTCATTTACAACACTTGTTTATTCATCTCCGAATAGGGCATTATTATCTGTTCAATTACAATCTAATGATGGGCGTTTAATCAATGGCAGTAAAACGGTTTCTATATTGGTTTTTGATACAGTTCCAGACAATGTGATTTGGGCTCAAACATTTTCTAACGTTTCTATTGAAGAAGGGTTTATTCAGTTACCTTTAGGGCCCTTCCCAAATGACTACTCATTAGATATCAATCACCCACATATTCGCTTACAAATTGATTCAGAGGAAATCATTTTAGATGATCCTATTAGGTTAATGGCACTATACTCAAACTATGCAAAAAAAGCGAAATCATTTGTTGATTCTGATGCTATTTCTTCTCATCTTCAAGATGATGGAAGATACTACCTTGGGCTTTTTAATTCTAATCCAACTGAAAAACTTGAATTAAATGGAAACCTTAAGCTGTCAGGTTCGAATTCACAATTAATATTTTCGAATACATCTAACTCAAACTCTAGTTCAAATATTCAAACTCAATTACAATTCAATCTTTCTTCTTCAGGTCCTCAACTTTATTATAATTCTGGCAATTTTGGTCTTGGCACTTTATTTCCTTTACATACATTAGATGTTAATGGAACTTTTCGTTTTAATGGTATTCAGGATACAACCTCAAATTCTAGAGCACTCTTCATTAATGATGAAAATATCTTAAAAACAAATCTCATTTTAGACGCTAGCTTTGATGGTTATGAAGATAAACAATTAGCAATTGGTACTAATAATTTACTCCTCTCTTTAAATTCTGATCCTATACTTTCTGTTCATCCCATATCCAATAAAGACTATTTGTTTCTAGCAATTTCAACTTCAAACTCATATGGCTTACGCTTTCCTTCATCAAATACAATGCTTTCAATATCTACATCTGATCCGTCTGCATTATTTGATATCGATCAATTATCTTCTTCAATACCATTATTTTTATTTGAAAACGTTACACGTTCTGGATTCTTCAAATTAGATGAATATTATAGAGCCTCATTATCACCACAAACTAACACCAATACACTCTTTTCTATTCAAGACCCAACTGGCACCAATCCAATTCTCCTTATTAAGGATAAAGAGGATACAAGTATCGTTACTATTGAAGGTCGTCAGACAACTTTAAATACTACTGTCGATTCTAATTCTCAACTACACATTTCCACGACTAATATTTCACTATTAAATACTAATGGAGGCTATTCTTCTATACCTGCTTTAGTATATAATTCTTCGACTAATCAACTATCACAGCGCACCATAGATGAATCAGTCTGGCGCTGGAACTTATTTTGGGCAGAACATCCGTCATCAACACCTAGTTCTCCCAAACTATATATGAACCCTTCCATATCTCAGAATGTTGTTATCGGTAGTGGTATTGATCTTGGTAAAAATGTTGATCTAATGGTTGCCGGTCCTGTTAAAACGAGTCATTTTTTTAAGTTTCCAAATAATACAACGCAACTTACGGCTGCAATTTATGATGGTAATTATTGGGGTATTGGGTTACCAAACCCATCAGCAAAATTACATATTCAACCGTCAACTAGCTCACCTCCTCTTTTTAAAGTTTTCACAAATGAGAAACCAGGGCATATTATTTCTCAAGAAGGAACCCTTACAGTTGGATCTCATGTGACTAGCGATATAACAGTGTCTATTGTCTCGACATCAAATGTGGATTCCGCTTTTCATATTGGTCGTTCTACCACCACTTATTTCGATATTTCTCCCTACGGAACAGTCGGTATTGGTATGAATGGAACTAATAATGAAAAGTTATCCGTTCGACTTAGCGCTAATGAAAAAGTTGAGATTAATGCTGCTTCTAGTAATATTTACTTTACGAATGCGTTAGCTGGTGGCTTATATAGTATCCAATCAACTCAATTATTACCCTCAAACCTTAATCATTCTTTTCATATATTAAATCCAGATTCTAATGTTCTCATTGACTTAGCTACTTCAAGTGTCTCATTTGTTGGAACACCTAATATTTTAGTTGGTAGTTCAGATACGGGACATATTGGATTTAATTACCCATCCAATTTTTATACCACAGCGAACATCTATTTAAAAAAACAGTCAACACAATCCCATCCTATTTTTAAAATTTCAAATTCTAGCTCTCAAGAAATTATGATCGTTTCAACTAATGCTCATCTTGGTATTGGTACTGGTAACCCATCTTCTTTACTTACAATTGAAGGTGATCAACTTCAAACACAAGCTATTTTTTCAGCATTATCTGATACCGGAGATGGGATTATCGTCACTAATAATGGCGAACTTATAATAACCACTTTTAATACGAATACGCCTCTTCAAATATCGCAAATTAATACTTCTAGTTTAGGTATTACAGAATCGTCAACTATATTGGTGGCGTCTTCAAATAGAAAACGTGAAGGACCTTTTCATTTATGGACACCTGTTTGGGAAACTGAATTTTCTCAAAATAGGATTCAATTAAATCCGAATAGACTTAGTTATACAGCATTACAAGGCGTTCAAATTTTACATAATACAACTACTCTTTCAAATGATACATCACGTTTGTTAGTCAGTTCTTCAAATGGAGTTCTTTTTGACTTTAGAGGGACTACAGGCAACTCTGTTTTTCTTACAGCAACAGGAAATTTTACTATTCCTGGCTCTTTAGACACCTCTTCACTTACAGTTAATGGGACAATTACTATCAATAACACTTTAGCTGTTTCTCAATCGACACCTTTATTAAATATTGCACTAATTAGTACAATTACATCTAACCCAGCACTTCATCTTTCTGCTACCAGCCTTAATGTACAAAACACTGTAAATGTATATTCTTTACATCAGAGTGATCATTTACTAACACCTGTTACTCGTTTAATGCGGTTAGAAAGTAGTAATCTCTCTCTTTTTGATTCAGGGACGTTCTCTTCATCTTCTCTTGCTAATACGCTTATTGGAACAAAAGTATCTACTGAGAGAACGAATTCTTCTCAAAATGTGATGGTTGGATTTCAAGGATTTTCTTCAGGATCAGGAAACTCAAAAAATGTGTCTTATGGCTACTTATCTGCTAAACGAACGTCTGGAGAAAGTTCTGTATTTCTAGGTCCCTATATTGGTCTTCATAATAATGTGTCTCGTCTAAACGTCTATATAGGTGCTAACAGCGCAAGACTTTTGTCAGACTTAACAGGAACGTCCAGTAGAAACGTATTTATTGGTAATGGGTCTGCAGAAAATACAACCTCAGCTTACAAAAATACATTTATTGGTAAAGATAGTGGTAAAAACCTTACTACAGGGTATAGTAATATTTATATTGGATCCATTGATACAAGTATTCCTAACGAATCAAATTCTCTTAGAATTTTAAATAATACCTCACTAACGGACGTCCCATTAATTTATGGTGTCTTTGGAGGACATTTAGCTCAATCTAATCCAAATCAGCTAAGTATTAATACGGATAATGTATCTTCCATTACAAACGAAGCACTTTTAGTTAATGGTGATATTAAACTGACAGGTAGGTTTAATTTAGGATCAACGCACTCTAATTCTTTACCCATTTTTTATAAAAACGGAAACCATATTTATTTCTTAAATGGCCTTGCTAATG
>MDTB01155513.1_pt1 | contig 20359 bp, 23 predicted proteins | sample 811161 | NCBI WGS metagenome assembly MDTB01 (sample SAMN05326650, study PRJNA326480) | marine metagenome | isolation source: seawater | place: Mediterranean Sea | collected 2009 | reverse complement strand
ATTCATTTGGTATGAATAATTTGCTATTAAACTTTCATTTTCATAGCTGTCATCATCATTTGTGGTTGGCTCATCATTCATAGCTGAGATACCACCAGTATTAAATTTATTGATTCCAATAAAATAACTGTGATTTCCATAATTGTTTCCAGTTGAAAAATCTATGTTATCAGTTCCATTTGATCCACCATTTAGGTTAATTTTTGTTTCTTTGTAATTACCTTTCTTTGTATAAATATTAATTACCCCTCCTATTGCTCCACTTCCATATATTGAACTATTAGAACCTCTGAGAACCTCAACTTTATCTATTGAAGATGTCATGATATTTGAAAAATAAAATGAGTTATCACTTGAAGATGGATCTGACATTTTAACTCCATCAATATATACTGTTGAGTATCTTTTGGGCAGACCTCTTAGTTGAACTCCAGACACAGTTCCATAGCCGCCTGACCTAAAATAATTCATACCAGGTAACTTATCATTTAAAACTTCACCTAAAAAAAATTTTCCATTTTCTTGTATTTCTTTATTACTTAAAGATGTAACAGATGTACCTACTGTACTGTATGACTGGTCTATTTTACTTGGTGCTATAACTATTATGGGTATATCATCAGCAAAACTAATTTTAATAGATAAAAATAAATAAACTAAAATAAGACTTATTCTTAAAATCATAAGGCATTTCTTTCTTTTTTAATATTGGTAATTTAATTTACCAATGGTTAATTTAATGCCTCTGCTAATTTTTCATTGTAGAATTAGACTTTTCCTGGCCTTCATTCGACAGCGGACTTTGCTGGGTGGCGCTCCGACTATACGGTTGCAGGGACAGCCAATGAGTTGCACATCGATTTCCCACCATGCATTTCAGCAGTTGGAAATTACATATTTTTTGATTATTTGTCAATTAAACACAGTTGATTTTCTTTGACTATTTTATTATAAATGGTTATCGTTCAATTGTTGAACATAAATTTAGATTATGAAAAGAGATGAAGATCACTTGGATATACTGAGAAAGGTTGGATCTAACCCAGACATTTCTCAAAGAGAACTTTCACAGCAATTAGGATTCAGTTTAGGAAAATTGAATTATTGTTTAAATGCCCTCAAGGCAAAAGGACTAGTAAAAATTAAAAACTTTAAAAAAAACCCAAATAAACTTGTTTACGCTTACATTTTAACACCCCAGGGTATCTCGGAAAAAACAAAGTTAACACTAAATTTCATGAATAGAAAATTAAAAGAATATGATGAATTAAAGAGAGAATTAGAAAAAAATAAACTTAAATTACCAAGTGAGACTTTAAGAAAAGTTGTAAAAATAGACGAAGAAGATCCAACAGTGCTAATTAGAAAAGGTCGATAAATATGAATAAAAAAAATAAATCAAAAATCCTTTTTGTTTATCCAAACGAAAGGCACATGAGTACTATTCCTCCAGCAATTTCTTTGCTATCTCAATTATTAAAAGACAAAGGTCATGAAACAGGTTTGTTTGATACAACATTTTATGAATTTGATGATGATATTAAATTAGAAAATGCAGATAAGAATATTGAACAAGCCTTGCAAGTAAGACCTATTAGAGATCAGGATGATGATGATTTGCACTTTGAAAGAAAAAAATCTACCGCACATGATGATTTAAGAAAAAAAATGATAGAATTTAAACCAGACCTTTTAGCTGTGTCTTGTAGCGAAACAACTTTTTTAAGAGGATATACTCTTATAGAAAAAACTAGAGACCTGGGTGTTAAGAATATTTTTGGGGGTGTTTTCCCTACTTTTGCCCCTGACCTGGTTATGAAACGTTCTGAGGTTGACATGCTATGTGTTGGTGAAGGTGAAAATGCAATAGTTGATTTAGCAGATTTGATTGGTGAAAATAAAGATTATTCTAATGTCACTAATTTATGGCTAAGGCTTCCAGATAATACAATTAAAAAAAATTCTATGACTAAACCTGTAGATATAAATAAGTTACCCACTATTACTGATATAGGTCTTTTTGGTGAAAAACGATTTTATAGACCCATGGGTGGTAAATTAAGAAGACTTTTGCCTGTCGAAACTCACAGAGGATGTCCATACACTTGTTCTTTTTGTAATTCTCCATCACAAAATAGGCTTTATTCAGGAAGTGGAAAATTTTTTAGAAAAAAAAGTATGAGCTTAATAAAAGATGAAATCGAAAGTCATATAAAAGAATGGAAAGTTGAGTTTATATATTTTTGGGCGGATACTTTTTTAGCATGGTCAAATAAAGAATTTGATGAATTTATAGAAATGTATCAAGATATCAAACTACCATTTTGGTGTCAGACAAGAATTGAGACTATTACATATGATAAATTTAAGCGATTAAAAGATGTGGGTTTACATAGAGTTACTTTTGGTATGGAGCATGGGAATGAAAAGTTTAGAAGAGATGTGGTAAAAAGAAGTTACACAAACGAACTAGCAATAAAACTAATGAAAGTACCAGATGAATTAGACATACCCTTTTCAGTAAATAATATAATAGGCTTTCCAGGTGAAACTAGAGAACTTGCTTTTGACACAATAGAACTTAATAGAAATTTTAATTCTGACAGTATTAGTTGTTCAGTATTTGTACCTTTTCATGGAACTGAATTGAGAGATGTTGCAGAAAAACAAGGACTTGTAGATAAAGAATTTATCTTTACAACATCTAATTCTAGTGATGAAGGAGTTTTAGATATGCCACAGTGGAGAAGAAGTGAGGTAGCTAAATTAAGAAAAACTTTCACAATGTATGTAAAATTTCCCAAAAGTAGGTGGCCTGAAATTGCAAAAGCTGAGACAGATCCAATTTTATTTAACAAATTAAGTAACGAGTACATCGATACTTTCTGGTCAAAAAAAGATGAGGATTTAAAAGACGCTGTAAAAGGATTATTTTAAGTAATATCTAAATTATATATATGTATAATAGAACAATTACTGTCAGATGTATAATGGAATAATTACTGTCAGAACATCTTCATCAAGATTAAAAAATAAATGTTTTTTAAAAATTGATAAAATAAAAATTATTGAACACATAATTTTAAGATGTCTGTATGGAAATATAAATCCAATTATTTGCACTTCATTGAATTATGAGGATAAAAATTTAGTTAAAATAGCAAAAAAATATTCTGTTGATTACTTTCAGGGCTCTCTTAAAAATAAAATTAAAAGATGGCACGATTGTACCTTAAAAAAAAAAATTGAAAATTTTCATACGATTGATGCTGATGACCCATATTTTGATTATGAGGCAGTAAAAGAAAGTTTAGATATTTTAAAAAAAAAAAAATTAGAGGTAGTTAAACCGTCTTATGCCTCAAGATTTGGTGGGGCTAGTGAAGGTTATTCTTTCTCTAGAAAAGGTATTATAAAATTATACAAAAGTCTAAGTTTATATAAATTTAATAAAGAATTAGATTCTTTAGATACAGAAATGATAGATGAATTTTTAGATAATTCAAAATTAGTCTCAACAAATTACAGAGGCAAGAGATATCAAATCAAAAAAGACATCAGACTTACAATTGATTACAAAGAGGATTTTAAACTTATAAGAGTTTTATATAAAAAATTTGGCTCATTCGCAAAAAGAGAGGAAATAAACAAGTTTTTAAGAAAAAATAAAAAAATTATGAAAATAAATTATTTTAGGAATAGCAACTGGAGCTTAAAACAAAAAAGTTTTGGTTTGCCACAAATTAAATGATAAGAAGTAAAAATAAAAATTTAATGATAATGAAATTTCATATTATATATTCGATAACTGCTTATATTCAAGAAGCTCATATATCTATATTGCATAGTGTTTGCGAAGTCTTGGAAGAAATGAAAAAATATAATGAAACTATTTGCTGATGGCCCGACACTACAAGAAATAAAAGAGCTTAAAGTAGATGGATATACTTTCAATCCATCTTTATATAAAAAGCTAGGAGCAAAAAATTATATTGATTTTACTAAACAGATAGTTTCATTAACAAAAGATAAATCAGTTTCTGTTGAAGTTATAGGAGACAATTATGAAGAATGTTTATCACAAGCTTTGAAATTAGCAAAAATATCTAAAAGTTTTTCAATTAAAATTCCAATAATGTTTACTAATGGATCCTCATCAAAAAAATTAATTGAAAAACTTATAATTGAAAAGGTAAATTTGAATATAACAGCAATATTTACATTAGAACAAATTAAAGAAATTATTGAACCAATAAAAAATACAGAAACAATATTATCAATATTTGCTGGTAGAATTTATGATATTGGAATCGATGCTTACAAAAAATTTTTTGAAATGTCAGAATATGTACACCAAAATTCAAAATGTAAAGTTTTGTGGGCAAGTTGCAGAATGCCTTATGATTACAATAAAGCAAAATTATCAAATGCTGATATTATTACTATGGCACCAAGTATGATTAAAAAAATGGAAATATTTGGCAAGAAACCTCAAGAATATTCAAAAGAGACTGTGATTGGTTTTTATGATGACGCTTTAAAAGCAGGTTTCAAAATTGAGTAAATGATAAAAGAATTTATAATTAATATTAACTTAATAATTTTTTTTTTTTAGTTATATGGCTAGATATTCTTTAATTACTGGATCTACAGGTTTATTAGGTGAACAGCATGCAATCGCTCTTGCTGAAAAAAAATTTAGTTTAATTTTAATTGATCTTGATGAAAGAAAACTTCAGATACAATGCAAAAAAATAAAAAAATTATTTAATAAAACTAAAATTAAATACTTTGTATGTGATATTACAAAAGAAAACCAAATTATAAAATTAAAGAGAGAATTAATAAAAAAAAGAATTATGCCAGAAGTATTAGTAAATAATGCAGCATTAAACCCTAAAATGAAAAAATTTACCAAAAACAAAAGCACTGGTACAATAGAAAATTATAATATTGATTATCTTAAAAAAGAGATAGATGTAAATCTTATTTCTGCATTTATAATGATAAAACATTTTGGTTCTTCCATGGCAACAAAAAAAAATGGTTCAATAATTAATATTGGATCAGATCTCTCAATCAATGCTCCAGATCAATCAGTTTATCATAAAAGTGAAAATATTAGACTCGTTAAAAATTTTAAGCCCATTGGTTATTCTTTATCAAAATTTGGTATTATAGGATTAACAAAATATGTTGCCACTTATTGGGGGCATAAAAATGTGAGATGTAACGCTCTCGTGCTTGGAGCAGTTGAAAATAAACAATCAAATTTCTTAAAAAAAAATGTCACAAAGAGAATACCATTACTTAGGTGGGCAAAAAAAGATGAATATAAAAAAGCACTTCAATTTTTGTCTTGTAAAGATAGTTCTTATATGACTGGACAAATGCTTATAATGGATGGAGGTAGATCTTCATGGTAAAAAATTACAAAAAAAATTTTAAAAAAAGCAAGCTTAGATATACCAAGCCAAAATTAGATTATGATGGTACTAAAATAGTTTTTAAATAATTTTATTGTCTTTAAAAAAAAATGAAAGACTTAAACAAATATGATTTTATTCTTTTTGGTGGTGATAGGGTATATGAAAAAGGCCCAATAAGCGAGCTATCAATTTTTTTAAAAAAACAAAATTATTCATACTTACTAATTGTTGATAGAGTTCACGCAACAAAAAAAGTAGATTTAAAAATTAACCTAAAAAAATACTTAGATAAAAATAAAATTAATTATTTGATAATTAAAAGTTTATCAGAATTGGATTTTAAAAAAATTTTAAAAAAAAATACAATTGGTTTATCAATAAATGCTATTTGGAAATTTCCCACGGAAGTCATAAAATTGTTTGATGGCAAATTCTTTAATTATCATGCAGCTGATTTACCATCAGAAAGAGGTGGTGCTAATATATCTTGGAGAATTTTATTAAATAAAAAAAAGGGGATATCTATTAATATACATAAAATCGAAAAAAATTTTGATACAGGTGATATTGTCAAAACAAGTAAAATTTCGATAACAAATAAAGAAAAATTACCTGTCCAGCATCTCAAAAAAATTAGACAAAAAGAAAATAAATTTTTAAAACAATTTATTATAGATTATATTTTAAAAAAAAAAATTTATGAAAAAAAAACAAAAAAATTTAGAAAGTTTTTATTGGCCAAAACTAAAATCTGATCGAGATGGTCAAATCAATTGGGATTGGACAGCTGAAGAAATTGTACAATTTATCAGGGCTTTTTCAAAACCCTATGATGGCGCATTTTCATATTTAGGAAAAATAAAAGTAAGAATTTTTAATGCAAGTTTTGTAAAGTCAAAAATTAAATTTCACCCATTTCAAAATGGATTAATATTTAAATTCCACAAAAATTCCTTTTATATTGCAAGCAGAAGTCATTATATAAAAATTTCAACAGAAAATATAATTGGCTTAAAAAAAAATTATTTTTTTTATTTAGGTAAAAGATTTTTAATATATAAATAGTATGAATTATTTTTTCCAAATCCTTCATCAAAAAAAATAAGATTTAAAATTGATGAAAAAAAATATGAACTTATGAAAGGAAATTCCATACTTATTGATATTTCTGATAAAAGAATGATAACAATAATATCAAACTGTAATTTTTTAAGGCCAACAGTATTTAGTTATAAAAATAATTATTTAGATGTTCATCATAGTTAAAAAGGATTTATAAGAAAATATTTCTTTTTTCTTTACGACTAACGTTTTCAAAGCTATTGTTGTTCAATTTTTGAACACTAAATATTTAAAATGAAAAAAATTTTTTTATCTATAAATAATGCAGATATTAAAAAATTTAAGAATAAAAAAAGATTAATCTTACAACATAATTATTTTTTAAAAAATCAAATTATTAATTTTGATGAAGCACATCAAATATTTCTTAAAAAAAAAGAACTTAAAAATTATTTAAGTATAATTCAAAAAAATTATTTTATTTATTTAGATTTTTTATCAAATAAACTTAATTATTTAAACAATACAAAAAAATCAAAAAGATTTTGGAATATTTTGATAGGCCCTTGGTTAATTGATTACTTACAATCAATGACAAGAAAATGGATAGAAATAAAAAAAATCTCAAACAAGAATAAAATTTTTTTTAATTTCTATTTTTCAAATAAAAGATATATACCTGAGGATTATATAGATTATGATGAATTTATAAGAAATGAAAAAGTTTATACTGAAATTTACTCAGATATTTTAAAAAATTATCAAAAAAAGAATAAAGAAATATATAAATCATATTTTATAAAAAATTATTTTCACAAATTTTCAAAAATAGAGAACATTCCTTCATTAAGAAAAATAATTTTAAATTTTTTAAGTTTTTTTAAATTGAAAAAAAAAAGTAATTTAATGATAATTAATAGTTATATGGGTCACTTTAAAGAAATTCTTCTTTATCTTAAAACACTTACATTCCCTTTTTTTATGACAAATTTAAATGATGTTAGAAATTTATATTATCATAATTCTCAACCTCATAATTTTCTGTTAAGAAAAAAAATATTAAATGATTTTAAAACAACAAATAATTACGAATTATTTTTAAAAGAAAATTTTAAAAATTTTTTTCCAAAAAGTTATTTAGAAAATTTTAAAAAATTTGATTTAATGTCAAAAAATATACATCCAAAAAAAACTAATTTTATAATTACTGCTGTTGATCATTTTTCATATGATAATTTAAAATATTGGATTGGAAATCAAGTGTTGCAGGGCTCAAAATTATTTACTATTCAACATGGTGCTAATCCTGGGTATTCATTATTCACTCAAAATGAATTTAACGATAAAGTTATTTCTGATATCAATTTTACTTGGGGTTGGAATGATAATTTTAAATCTACTAAAAAAAGTTTTTTTAGTTTTAAAAAGATCAAAAATAATTTGAAAAAGAGAAAACACTTATTGATAGTGATACCAGGAAATATCGCAGTTCAAAAAAACATAAAATCTAATTTAAATTTTTATGATAATTTAAATTTTTATAATATTTTTATCCCTTTAATAAAAAAGATTTATAAGAAATATTCTAAAGAATTAGTTGTTAGATTGCCTAAAGCCCGTCAAGTGATGACAAATAAATTTTATGAACATGAATTAAAAAAAATTAGTAAAAATATCAAGATTGATAAAAATGAAATGTTTACTAAATCTTTAGAAGAGTCTAAAGCTATAATAACATCCTGGGATCAAACTGTTTTTTTACAATCCTTAAATGCAGACATACCTACTTTTGCCTATTGGAATAAACAAAATTCTATAGTTAACTATAAATCTTTGAAATTTTTCTTAGAGTTAGAAAAAAAATCTATTTTATTTAACAATGCTAATGAATTAATTAATACACTTGAAGCCAATTACTATAATATTGACAGCTGGTGGGCTAATCAAAAAAGACATAAAATTACAAAAAAATTTGTAAATCAGTATTGTAGGGATGGAAATATAGTCGAACATTTAGCAGACATTTGTAATAAAAATAAATTTAAAAATGATGCAAGATAACATTATTAAATCAGCATTTAAAATATTTACCCTAAAACAAAAAACTAATTTTATTATTTTAGTGTTTTTGTCTTCAATATCCTCAGTATTAGAAATGTTAGGAATATTTTTAATTTTACCAATTACTGCAATTCTGTTTGATATCCAGGAAGCAACTAAGTACGAAAATTTTTATAATTTCTTTATCATTATTCAAAATAATTTTGGTGGTAATTTTAAAATAGTTACCATCTTTATATTAATTGCAGTATTCACAATTAAATTTATTTTTCTCTTTTTCACCAAATACTTTGAAGTAAAATTTTTAAACTCAGTTAATGCCAACCTCGATAGCCAAATACTAATGAGCAAGTTAAAATCTGAGTTTAAAGATTTCAATTTATTTAAAATTAAAAATTTTACTATTCCAATTTTAAAAGAAACCAGTTTTTTTACTCAACATGCTTTAAGAAATGCTTTGATAATTATTGCCGATTTACCTTTAGTAATTTTCTTTCTAATTATTTTGTATCTAGAAAATTCTTATGTTTTCATTATTATCATAACTTCTTTTACCTTAATAACAATTTTATATTTCTTAGTTATAAGAAAAAAAATCAATACATTTGGCTCTAAAAGATATGAATTGGAGCATTCTAGATTAGAAATTTTAACTAAAATTTTCAATTCAATAAGAGATATAAAATTATATGATAAACAAAATTTTTTTTATAAAAAATATGAAAAAGCCTCAGATAAATATTTTAAATCTTTAACATCAATTTTAACTTTATCAAACTTACCTAGAATATTTTTAGAATACTTTTTTATATTATTAATTTCTTTACTAATAATTCTTTTTTTATCTACTTCTGATAATTTAGTTAATAATATCCATTTTTTTGCATTTTTGGTAGTATCTGTATCAAGGTTAGCACCATTATTAAATCGCCTCGTAAGCGCGATTCAGCAAATAAAATTTTTCATGCCATCATCTGAATATGTAATTAAAACTGTTAAAAAAAATCTTTTTTTAGAAAATAAAAAAATTAAAAATAATATTCTATTTAAAAAAGAAATTAGTCTTAAAAATTTTAATTATAAATATTCAAGTAAAAATAAATATGTTTTTAAGAATCTCAGTATTAAAATTAAAAAGAATAAGATAACAGGTATTTTAGGTGAAAGTGGTTCTGGGAAGTCCACATTAATAAATATTATCTCTGGCCTTATATATAAAAAGGGCAACAATCTATTATTTGATAAAACTTCAATTGATAAAAATAGTGCTAAAGAATTACATAGTAAATTTGCAATAATATCTCAAAGTTCAAATTTAATTTACGGAAGTATTAAGAATAATATTGCTTTTGGTGAAAGTCCAAGCAATCTAGATATGAAAAAAATAATCCAAGTCGCTAGAGAAGCAGGTATACACGATTTTATTTCAAAACTACCACAAAAATATGAAACAATGTTGTCAGAAAAAATTTCAAATATTTCTGGTGGTCAAAAACAAAGAATCGAAATAGCTAGAGCTTTATATTTTAATCGAGAGATTTTAGTTTTAGATGAGTCTACAAGTGCTTTAGACAATCATAATGAACAAACTGTAATAAAAACTTTAAAAAAATTGTCATCAAATAAAACAATAGTATTTATTACTCATGATAGAAAAAGAATAAATTTTTGTGATCACATATATAAAATAAATAATTACAAAGCAAATCTACTAAAATGAACAATCAGGTAAAAATTAGCGTGATCATTAATTGTCTTAATGGACAAGAATATCTTAATGAGGCAATTGAAAGTGTAATAAATCAAACTTATACGAATTGGGAAATAGTATTTTTAGATAATTGTTCAACAGATAAAAGTTTCGAAATTGTTAAAAACTATAATAATGATAAAATTAAAGTATTCAAATCAGATAAATATTTAGTTTGTGGAGAGGCCAGAAACCTTGCTATTAGTAAAGCAACTGGCAAATACATTGCTTTTTTGGATTCAGATGATATTTGGGAAAAAACAAAATTACAAATGCAATTAAATTTGATTGAAAAAACAAAAAATAAGATTGTATATTGTAATTCTTTTATCAAAAATAAAAAATTAAAACTGTTATCCAAAAAAAAATTACCAGAGGGAAATCTTACTAAAAGAATAATTAATAATAATCCTATAATTTTTTCATCTGTTATGTTTGACTCAGACATTTTTTTTAAAGAAAATTATAGATTTAATAAATATGAAATTATTGAGGACTTAGATATTTTTTTTAGATTATCAAAAAATCATAATTTTTCTGCAGTTCAAAGCCCATTAGTTATTTATAGAGATCATCAAAATATGATTTCAAAAAAAAAATTTGAGTTACATATTGATGAATTAAGCAACTGGGCAGATGAATTTAAAGATGAAATCGATAAAAATGATTTAAATAAAATGAAAAGTAAAATTTATTACAATAAATCAAGTATAAACTTAAAAAATTATCATTTCGAAGATTTTTTTGAAAATTTGAAATTTGTAAAGCAAAATAATTTAATTATAAGATTGTTAATTAAATTTGTTATTCAAAATATTAAAAGATTAAAAAACTAATGAAAGTAGTAATTTTATGTGGGGGCTATGGCACAAGATTAGCTGAAGAAACTAAGATACGTCCTAAGCCAATGGTTAAAATTGGAAACTTACCAATTTTAATTCATTTAATGAATTATTATTGTAGTTATGGTCACAATGAATTTATTTTAGCTTTAGGATATAAAGGTAATTACATTAAAAAATTTTTTAAGAATTATAAAAAAAAAAATTTTCATGCTACTTTAATTGATACTGGAAAGAGTTCTTTAACAGGAGGTAGATTACTGAGATTAAAAAAATATTTAATAAATGAAAAATCTTTTATGGTTACTTATGGTGATGGTCTTTCTAATATTAATTTAAATAAACTTAAAAAATTCCATCAAAAACATAAAAAAATTGCCACTCTCTCTGCAGTTAGACCACCAGCTAGATTTGGTGAATTATTTTTGAAAAAAAAAGGAGTTGTTTCACAATTTAAAGAAAAACCCCAAACCTCTGAAAATTGGATTAATGGAGGCTTTTTTTTATTTAATAATAATATATTTGATTATTTAAAAAATGATAAAACTATTCTAGAGAGAGATCCCTTTCAAAAATTATCAAAAAAAAAAGAATTAAGGGCTTTTAAACATTATGGTTTTTGGCAATGTATGGATACATTACGTGATAAGATATTATTAAATCAAATATGGAAATCAAAAAAGATACCATGGATAAAAAAAATTTAAATTTTTATAAGAACAAAAAAGTAGTTGTCACTGGCGCGACAGGTTTTAAGGGTGCATGGCTATGTTTGTGGTTAAAAATTCTAGGTGCTAAAGTATATGGTATAGGTTTTTCACCAAATAAAAATAAAAAACTTTTTTATAGTCTAAAACTAAATAAAAAAATAAATACAAAAATAATTGATATTAGGAATTATAATAAATTATCTAAACATCTTAAAAAAGTTAATCCAGACATTATATTTCACATGGCTGCACAACCAATAATACATGATGGGTATGTAAAACCATATGATACTTATACAATTAATTCAATTGGGACCTTAAATATTCTTGAAATTGCAAGAAAATTAAAGAATATAAAATCTATAGTTTGTGTAACTTCTGACAAATGTTATCAAGATAAGTTTTCATCAGTTGGTTTCTTAGAAGAAGATAAATTAGGCGGGGAAGATCCTTATAGTGGCTCTAAAGCATCAGCAGAAATTATAATAAATACTTATATAAAAAGTTTCTTCAATAAAACTAGTATTGGAGTAGCCAGTGCAAGAGCAGGAAATGTAATTGGAGGAGGAGATTTTTCAAAGGATAGACTGGTTCCTGACTCAATAAAATTTTTAATTGCAAAGAAAACAATTTTTTTAAGAAACCCTAAATTTAATAGACCTTGGCAACACGTACTAGAACCTCTGAGTGGTTACTTAAAACTTGGAAAAAAAATTTATGAAAATCCAAAAATGTATTCTGGAGCTTATAATTTTGGGCCCAAAAAAAATACACTCACTAATGTTGAAAATGTAGTTAAAAAAATAATAAAATATTGGGGATATGGTTCTTATAAAAAAGACAAAAAAATAAAATATTATGAGCAAAAAAATTTGCAATTAGACATTAAAAAAGTTAAAGAAAAGATAAACTGGTCTCCAAAACTATCAATTGACAAAAGCATCAAAATTACTATTGAGTGGTACAAAAAAGTTTTAATTGATAGAAAATTACCTGTAGAAATTACTGAAGATCAGATTTTAGAATATATGGAATAATAGTTTGATTTTTATGAGTTTGAAAAAAGTTAAAATTATTCAATTAACAAGAATTAAAAACAAAAAGGGTAATATTCTAAAAATCATTAATAAAAAAAATAAGCATTTCAAAAATTTTGGAGAAATTTATTTTTCGCAAGTAAAAAAAAATAAGATAAAGGGTTGGAATTTACATAAAAAATTTTATTGCCATATTACAATATGTTATGGAGATATCATTTTAAAATTAAAAGATCAAAAATCAAAAATTAAAAAAATTCAATTATCATTTTCGAAGCCAAAATTGATTATAATTCCTCCAAAAATATGGTTTTCATTTGAGTCAAAAAAAGAAGATTCTATGCTTTTAAATGTTTTGAGTGGAATTCATGATCAAAAAGAAACTCTCAAAAAAGAAATTATAAAGTGAATAAAAAAGTAAAGGTAGGTATTCTTGTCGATAGAAATGATATAGATTATTTATCTTATCAAATTATTGAATGGTTAAAAAAGAATAATCAAAGATACACAATATATATTCTTGATCAGAATCTAAATAAAAAAGTTTTTTTTCAAAAAATTATATCAATTTTTTTAGGTTTGAAACTTATTTATTTGATAAATACGATTTTTTTTAAAATTCTTTTGTATATTGAAAAAAAATTCATTTTAAAAGATCATCTTTTTCAAAAAAATTTAAAAAAAAAAAATTTGAGTAAATTTGAAAAGAATTTGATAATATTAAATCCAATTAAAAATAACTCTAAATTTTTTTTAGAATTCGACAATCAATCAATTATTAAAATTAAAAAAATAAAACTTGATTTCATTATTAGATTGGGATCAAAAATTTTAAAAGGAAAAATACTCAGATCGTCAAGAAAAGGAATTATTTCTCTACATCATGGGGATAATCAAATTTTTAGGGGAGGACCTGCTGGATTTTGGGAAACTTATTTTGGGATAAATCATTCTGGTTTTATAATACAACAGTTAACAAATAAGCTTGATGCTGGAAATATTATTTTTCGAGGTTTTTTAAAAACTGAACCTTATTTTTTAAAAAATCAAATTAATTTAAGATTTAGAAGTAATTATTATTTTAAAAAAGTGTTAGAAGATTATTATCTTAATAGAAAATTTAATTTTGTAAAAAAATATAAAGTTTCAAAACAAATCTATAAAAATCCAAATTGTTTTCAAGTTATGAATTATTTTTTAAAGTTATTTTATAGAAAGCTATTTATTATGAAAAAAAATTACAGTTGGAATATAGCAGTTTTTAAGGGTAATTTTGACAAAATTAATCATAAAAAAAGTATAACTACAAAAAAATCAAATGAGTATTTTTTAGCAGATCCATTCTTATATAATTATAAAAAAGAATATTATATTTTTGCAGAAAAGTTTGTTTACAGAGAAAAAAAAGGAAAAATAGTTGTGTTTAAATATAAAAATAATTCTTTAAAGGAATTAGGTACAGTTATAAATGAAAAATTTCATCTTTCTTTTCCATTTATTTTCAAATTCAACAATAAGATATATTTAATTCCGGATAGTTCTTCAAATAAAGATCTAAGAATATATGTTTCAGACAAATTTCCACTAAAATGGAAACTTCATAAGATAATTCTTAAAAATGTAAGTGCAACAGATACTATGGTTTATAAATTAGATAAACATTGGCAATTAATAACTAATCTAAATCCCAATAATACAGATGATCTTAATTCAGAATTATTTTTGTTTAATTCAAGTGATCCAGTGAACAAAAAATGGAAATCATTTAAAAATAATCCAATAATAATAAATTATTCGCGCGCTAGAAATGGAGGTATAATTTTTCAAGATAACAAAATATATAGAGTATTTCAAAAACATAACTTTAATGATTATGGGAACTCTATAGGTATAGAGAAAATTTTTTCTAAGAAAAAAAATTCAATTCTTAAAAAAAATTCAAAGTTAAAATTTTTAAGGCAAATCCAAAAATGTCATCATTTAAATTCTGATGGTCATCTTTCAGTTTATGATTACGTTTAATTTTTTGTTAATTAAATTTGGCCAAACAATGTATAAATTGATCAAATTTTCTGATAAATGGATACCTGAAATTATAGTATTTATTATTTATTGGACATTTCTCTTTGAATAAAAATTTATTATTATTCCAAGGCATTTTTTCAAAAAAATAATCTTCATCTCCACCATGTCCAGGTTTAAATTCTCTATTGTTACAATAAAAAAATGCATTGTTACTTCTTATGATATTAAAGTATTTTTCAATTTCAGTATATGTCATTTCCTGCATGGAATGACTATTAAAGAAAAAATCAATTTCTAAATTATTACAAAAAAGTGCTTGCGAAGCTGGAATCAAATATAGTTTAGTTTTATTTGAATAATTTATTGCATCTAAGTCTTCTACTACCTCTATATTTTCACCATTTAAAAATTTCATTTCTTTCATCACTAGATAATCATTAATTAATACTTCAGGTAAATTTATGTAGAATAATTGGGAATTGGGATTTAGCAGATTTGCCCCTAATAAAAAATTTAGTTTACCGTCTCCGATAACACACATTTTTTTTGAATTTTTAATATATCTTTCAACTAAAGTTAACATTAAAATATGTTTAGCAACATGATAATCAATTTGACGATTAAATTTGTCATAAATATTTTTATACATCTTGTATATGTGTGAATTAAATAATTTATTACCAAAAATATAGTATAGTCCTAAATTATGAAGATAGGATTTTAAAAAATGTTTTTTAGTAAAGTTTCCCCAACCACCAGTACTATTTATATTGTAAATTTCATTTTCATTCATTTTATTAAATTTGTCCTCATCATTTAATTGTCTTTGCCAATATTTGGATCTATTTTTTATTGATGATTTTAGTGTTTTCTTTAGTTTAATTATTATTGGATCTTGAAAATGACCATTATTATTCATATTTATCACTTCGTTAAAGCTTTCTTTTTTTTTCTTTACCATACAACAATTGAAATATATAAACGTTCAACTATTGAACATTGTATACAATATAACATAAAAAATACAATCGATCCTTTATGAAAAAAAAAAAAAATTTACTAAATAAAATATCATCATCTAGATGGAGTAACTCTGAGACAAAATTTTACAAGGGATATTTAGAATTATTTAAAAAATATCCTGATAAATTCTTTAATAATGCCTTCTTTAATACTCATCGGGTAGAATTTGCTAGGTCGTTATTTCGGATAAAAATTTATGAGTTAGTTAAAGATTTAAAAGGATCAATAGTAGAACTTGGAACGTATAAAGGAAATAATTTGATGCTTTTTTATCATTTAATGCTTGCTTGTGAACCAACAAATTATGAGGATAAAATTATTGGATTTGATACCTTTAAAGGTTTTACAAATATAAACAAAAATAAGGATGATAAAAATATAATCAAAAAAGACTTCTCTGATACAGATTTTAATTTTATTAGAGATTTAATAGAAGTAAATAAAAATAACGATTTTATAAAGCATATTGACAAAGTAACTCTTGTAAAAGGTGACGCAACCAAAACGATACCAAAATTTTGCAAATCAAAAAAAGCTCTTTTTGTAAAACTTCTATATCTAGATTGCCCAATATATAAACCTACCATTACAGCATTAAAATACTTTTATCCACTTATGCCAAAAGGAAGTATAATTGCTTTTGATGAGCTTGGTATGGAAAAATGGAAAGGTGAGACGATTGCTTTCAAAGAGTTCTTTTCAAAAAACAAATTGAAGATTAATAAATTTTATTTTGAACCATCTGCATCTTATGTAGTTAAATAAAAAATAATGAAAAAATTTAAAACGATTCAACAAGCACAATTATTAGCAAAAAAAAAATTATCAAAAGGTACTTTTAATTGGCTTATTGCTGGTGCGGAGGATAATTTTACAGAAAAACTCAATATTCAAGATTTAAATGAAATTAAAATAATTCCTAAAATTTTAAAAAATACTTATAATTTAAAGATTAAAAAAAATTTTTTAAATTTTAAACTACCAAGTCCAATAATATTAAGTCCAATGGGACATCAAACTCAATTTCATAAAAATGGTGAAATTGAAATGTCAAAAGGTTGTAAAAAGTATGACACACTAAGTTTTTTTAGCACGCAAGGAAGAATAAAATTAAGTGAAATAAAATCTAATACTCAGAATAATAAACTAATTTGGGAAATATTTCCTTTTGGAGATAAGTCATGGATTGAAAAAGAAATTAAAAATGCAGAGATAAATAAGTGTTTAGCTGTTAGTTTTTGTTTTGATGCTAATATCCGCTCACATAGATATATTGACAGTGAAACAGGATATGATGCTAGAAAACATGGCAGAAGAACTATGAAAGTTTCCCCGAATCCCTCTTTATCAAGAAAATATGACTGGGATTTTTTAAGTTGGGTAAAAAAAAAAACCAATTTAATGATAATTCCAAAAGGATTAATTAATTTAGATGATATTATAAAAGCAGATAAGATTCTTGGTAAATATCTCTGGATATCTAATCATGGTGGACGAATGTTTAACTCTGGTATAACACCAATTTCAGTGCTTCATAAAATAAAAAAGAAAAAAATAAAACTTAGATCAAAATTAATTGTTGATGGTGGTGTGAGAAGGGGATCAGATATACTGAAGTATCTATGTCTAGGAGCCGATCTAATAGGTGTAGGTAGACCAGCAGTATTTGGTCTAGCAATTAATGGTTCAGAGGGAGTTAAAGATATTTTCAAAATATTAGAAAATGAAATGGAAACAGCTATGATAAACGGTGGTTTTTCATCATATAAAGATTTTAATTTATCGAGGTTGGAAATTTGAAAAAAAAATTAAAAGTATTGTGCATAATACCCGCACGTAAAGGATCAAAAGGAATTAAATTAAAAAATTTAGAAAAAATTAACAATAAACCACTTATTTATTATCCTATTACCGCTGCCAAAAAAAGTAAAGTTATTGATGATATTCTTGTTTCAACTGATAGCTCAAGGATTGCTAATGTATCAAAAAGATATGGTGCTCAAGTACCCTTCTTAAGGAAAAAAAAATTTGCTGGAGATTTTGTAACAACTGAAGATACACTTAAAAATGCTTTAATAGAATTTGAAAAATTTAAAAAAACAAAATATGATATTTGTGTGTTTTTGACATGTACTAATTTATTTAGAAAAATAGATTGGATAAAGAAAGCAGTAAATATACTTAAAATTAAAAAAAATGTTGATAGCGTCTTTTCAGCACATAAGATTTATAAACATTTCTGGCACATTAATAATGGTAAGTTGAAAAAAGTTTGTAAATGGATGAATAGTTACACATCCAGACAAATTGCACCAAAGTTATTTAGGGAAGACACAGGTCTTGCTTGTGCCTCAAGATCATATTTGTGGAGATCTGGTAAAAGAATAGGAAAGAAAGTTGAATTGATTATTAATGAAGACAGCATTACAGGAATAGATATACATAGTAAATTTGATTTAGAAATGGCCAGATTTGTATTTAAATATTTAAAAAAAAACAAAATCAATTATTTTTGATATGAAAAAAAATATACCTGTTTATAAACCTTACTTCGATAAAAAAGAAATTATTGCTGCAACAGCAGCTATTAATTTAGGTTTTTTAGGTCATGGATCATTATCTAATAATTTTGAAAAAAAAGTATCTCAAATAATTAAAATTAATAAAAATAAAGTAGTTGCAGTTAGCACAGGAAGTGCTGCAATAAAAGTGGCTTTAAAACTTGCAAAAGTAGGTTTAAATGATGAAGTGATTACTCCATCACACAACAATGTAGGTGTATTACAAGCAATAAGAGAACTTGGAGCAAAACCTGTTTTTTGTGATGTTAAAGATGAGGACCTTACTATTGATGAAAATAAAATATCTAGTTTGATCAACAAAAAAACAAAAGCGATAATTGGTATAGATTATGGAGCAGCTATTTGTAATTTTTCTGAAATTGAAAAAATCGGTAGAAAATATAAATTAAAAACAATTCATGATGCAGCTCATAGTTTTGGTAGCAAAAATAAGTTTGACAAAAAATTTATAGGTCATGAATGTGATTATTGTACATTTAGTTTTGATCCAGTAAAAACGATTAGCTGTATTGATGGTGGTGCAGTTATTTGTAAAAATATAAACGACGCAAAAAAAGCAAGATCAATGAGGTTTTTAGGTCAAGATTTTAATCAAAAACTTTTAAAAAAAAATGAAAAAATTTATAGATATCAAGTAAGAGATGCTGGATATAGATTTCACTTACCAAATCTTCATGGAAATATTGGTCTTGCGCAATTATCAAAATTTAAAGATATAAGTAAAAAAAGAAAAGAATTATTTAAATTTTATTATAAAAATCTTTCAAATTTAAGTTTTCTTAAATTACCTCCGAAATTAGATAAAGGTATTGTTCCATTTATGTTTGTTATAAGAATAAAAGCTGAATTTAGAGCAAAATTTATAAAATACTTAAAAAAAAATAATGTAGATACTGCTATTCATTGGCAAGCTGGACACAGATTTAATTATTTTAAAAAATGTAAAAGTCGAGATTTATCAATTACAAATAAGATAGTAAGAGAAATAGTATCATTACCTTTTTATCCAGGATTAACTAATAATGAAAAATTTAAGATAGTTAGATCAATTAATAAATTCGTTAATAAATTAAAAAACATAAAAAAAAATTTTAATGTTAATAGATAGCAAAAAAATAGATTTTAAAACAATCTTAAAAAACCAAAATATTCAATACAAACAAGATAAAAGTTTAATTAAGTTATATAAATATTTTTATTAGAATGATTATTTCTTTAATAGGATATGGTGCAATAGGAAAACATTATTTAAATATTTTAAAAAATCATAAAAATAAAAAAATCAAAAAGATTTTAGTTTTTGATGATAAAAATTTTAGATATAAAAATAATAGATTTATTGAATTTATAAATATTAAAAATTTGAAAAAATATCTAAATCTGATTAATTTATCAATAATTGCCACACCCTCACATTTACATTTTAAATATGCCAAAATTTTTTTAAAAAAAAATATTGATGTATTAGTAGAAAAACCTGCCGTGCTAAGAACAAATCATGTAGAGATATTATCAAAACTCAGCAGTAAAAAAAAAACAAGATGCTGGGTCTCGTTTCAAAATAGATATAATTTAGCAATATCTAAATTAAAAAAAGATATTTTAAAAAGAACAATAGGTAAAATTAGTTTAGTTGATTGTACACTTTTTTGGTACAGAGATAAGTCTTATTATAAAGTTGATTGGAGAGGAAGTTATAAAACAGACGGTGGCGTTTTAGCAAATCAAGCAATCCACCTATTAGATGCTTTAATATACATCTTCGGACCAATTAAAATTTTTGATTCTATTGCAGGATTTAACAAAAGTAAGTTAAATGCTGAAGATTTAATTTTACT
>MDTB01209560.1_pt1 | contig 20362 bp, 21 predicted proteins | sample 811161 | NCBI WGS metagenome assembly MDTB01 (sample SAMN05326650, study PRJNA326480) | marine metagenome | isolation source: seawater | place: Mediterranean Sea | collected 2009 | reverse complement strand
GTAATAGTTCCACTGTCTGATATTACACAGTATGAATTTTTTTGAAGATTAATATAATCGAAGAATCCCATTGGTTTTAAAAAACTAATCAATCTATGTGGTTTTATCTTATTCTTCATTTTTTCAAGTCTATCTTTAGTTCGTGGATGAGTTGATACTATTACTGGTAATCCATATTCTTCTGAAATTGAATTAAGCGATAGAAGTAACGAACCTAAATTTTCCTGATAATCAACATTCTCCTCTCTGTGAGCTGAAACTAAAAAATAATTTTTTGTCTTTAATCCAAGCTTTTTATGAATAGTACTTTTTTCTATCTTACTAGAATTATAATCTAGTATCTCTTTCATACATGAACCTGTCTTAATTATCGTACTAGGATCAATTCCTTCTGAAATTAAATATTGTTTTGCATGTTCTGTTAATGGCATATTTATATCACTGAGGTGATCAACAATCTTTCTATTTATCTCCTCGGGTACCCTTTGATCATAGCATCTATTACCTGCTTCCATATGAAAAATTGGAACTTGCTTTCTTTTTGCTGAAATAACTGATAAACAAGAGTTTGTGTCTCCATAAAGTAATACTGCATCTGGTTTTACTTTTTCAATAATTTTATCTGACTCGTTTATTACCTTTGATATAGTTTCAGCTGTACTTTTACCAACCGCATTAAGGAAATAATCAGGTTTTCTAATTTCTAAATCTTTAAAAAAGATTTCATTTAACTCGTAGTCGTAATTTTGGCCTGTATGAACAAGAGTATGATTAGTAAACTTGTCAAGCTCAGAAATTATCCTACTTAATTTAATAATTTCAGGTCTTGTTCCTACAATTGTCATTACCTTAGTTTTCATAGTATTAGTGTTTGTAAAGACTTTTATATGTTTTGCAATCTTTCTTAAATTCCAAGATTAAATCATCCCAATTCGGTGTATTTGTTCCTGTAATTTCAGTAAATTTTTTTGAAATTAAAATTTTATTGGAAACTATATTAGGATTTTCTTTGATGTCTATATTTAATTCAAAAGCTTTTGATAATTTCTTCAATAAATCAAATTTTGAAATTGGAACTGATGAAATATTATATATGCCTGACATTGAAATATGATTTTTTATAATTGATTTTATTATTTTTCCCATTCTTACAGTTGTTATTCCAGAATATAAAACTTTATTGTATCCTTCAACTGATTTTCCTTTCTTACTGAATAACCACTCAAATAATTCAGTAAAATTATATACTTCTCTACCAATCATTGAGCATCTTAAAGTAAGTGATGAGCTATTTTTTACTTCACCCTTAGCTTTAGAGAGTCCATATAAATCCGAAGCATCAGGTATTGAGTCATCATCGTAATTTCCAGTTATACCACTAAAAACACAGTCAGTACTAAGATGAATTAATTTTGAATTATTTTTTTTTGACCAATTATCAAGTATATGTGGGAGCTTTGAGTTTAAAAATTGGGTGTTACTAATAGAGTCTAATACTCCTCTTCTAGTAGTGATACCAATACAATTAATAATAATGTCAGGATAAATATTTTTTAGAAGTTTTTCAGGATTGTGAAATAAGAAATCATGATAAACAATCTTTCCATTTGGAATTTTTAAGTCTTCAATATCTATATCTTTTCTAGATGAACCATATAGCTCATAATCTTGATTTAATGAGTGAGCAATTTTATGACCAATCATACCATCTATACCTAGAATTAAAACCTTCATTATTTATAGCCTATTGATGCAAGTAGTTCAATTAGCTGATTTTCATTTAGTCTAGTAGTGTTATAAGAATTAAATTCATCAACTTCGCTAGGCTCCATTCCTTTAGAAAAGTATTTATCATAATTTAAATCTCTGTTATCAGCAGGAATTCTAAAATAATCTCCAAGGTCTTCAGATACTAGTTTTTCTTCTCTTGATAGAAGAGTTTCATGAATTTTTTCACCATGTCTTATTCCAATATTTTTGATTTTAGAATCTGATTTATATATTTTTTTCATTGTTGTAGCAAGTTCTCCGATTGTAGTTGAAGGTGCTTTTTGAACAAAGATATCTCCAGTCTTACCTGTTTTAAAAGCAAATAAGACAAGATCAACAGCATTATCTAAAGTCATCATAAATCTTGTCATTTTTGGATCTGTGATTGTAATGGATTGATTATTTGATATTTGATTATAAAATAATGGAATTACAGAGCCTCTTGAAGCCATAACATTTCCATATCTAGTACCAATTATTGTTGTCTCTGAGTTGATTCTAGATTTAGCTACAAAAACTTTTTCCATCAAAGATTTAGAAACTCCCATTGCATTAATAGGGTATACAGCCTTATCAGTACTTAAGCAAATAACTTTTTTAACATTGTGATTAATAGCAGAGTTCAACATGTTTTCAGTACCAATTATGTTTGTTTTAACTGCTTCCATTGGATAGAATTCACAAGAAGGAACCTGCTTTAAGGCAGCAGCATGAAAAATATAATCAACTCCAACCATAGCTTGATTTAAACTATTTTCACTTCTTACATCTCCAATAAAATATTTTATTTTATTATTCTGATATTTTCTTCTCATATCGTCCTGCTTCTTTTCATCTCTAGAAAATATTCTGATTTCTTTAATATCTGTATTTAAAAATTTTTTTAGCACTGCATTGCCAAAAGAGCCTGTTCCACCAGTAATTAATAAGACTCTTTTTTTAAGAATGTCATTCATCTTTACAAAAGTATTAATTTATTATTTACAATACATTAATTCAAATTTACGTTTTTATACTCTTTTGAAATTTTGTATAAATATCTAAAAGTATCTTTTGCACAAGTTTTCCATGAATATTTCTTTGAAAGGTTATAAGATTCATTTGCAAGTTCCATAGCAATCTTTGGATTTTTTAAAACTTTTATTATTGCTTTTTTGATACTATTCTTAGATAAAGGATCATAATATATCCCTGCTTTTTGAAGAAATTCAGGCATAGGGGGGGAATTAGAACATAAAATAGGTAATCCAGAGGACATTGCTTCAATTAAAGTGTTGGGCATATTTTCACATGTAGAACTATAAATAAAAAAATTGCTAGAATGATAATACTTTCTAACTTCATTTAAACCAATATTAGATTTCCACTCTATTAAATCTGCATTTTTAACTGTTGAAATTAATTTTTTAACTTTGTTTCCAATTTTATTGTAATTATTATCTCCGATTATTAATAATGATAACTTATATCCCTCATTACTTAATTCAATTATAGATTCAATCAATTGAATATGATGTTTATAGGGAAGTAAATGAGAAACATACAGAAATTTTGGCTTATTATTTAGTAAACTTACATCTCTGTTAGGAGGCTTATTGAAGGATGGTGAAATACCATGGTGGATTATAGTTTGATTAGGATTTTTTAAACTTAATGTTTTATTTATTTGATTTTTAGCAAATTTTGACAAGAATATGAGCCCATCAGCATTTTTAAATGATTTTGAATTAATAAAATAGAGTAACTTAAGTTTTAATCTAAGGTATCCTAGACCAAATCTTCTTCTTTCTTTTTTATCAAACATTAACATGTTCCTTGACATTGATACATAAGGGTGAATATTTAAAGTGAAATTTCCAAATGGACTAAAAATAATACCAAAGCTTTTGTTAAAAAACTTCTTCTTTAGCAACAAATTAAAAATAAAAAATCCAAGCGTACCGTAATTAAGTAAACTGTGTGACTTTTTTTTGATTTTTAGATTATCTGGTAAAATCTCTAGAAAAGATTTTGGCCCCCAAACTTCGATAACATCAAAATGACAAAATTCATTTTCGGAAAACTTTAATATTTCTGACAGGTGTCTTCTTGCTCCTCCTGATCCATTTGATATAGCATCAATTATCAATTTCATTTGTTCAAATATTTATAGAATATTTTTTTCTCCAAAGCTCAAACATTAATAATCCAAAAATTTTTTCAGAATTAATTCTTCCTTTAAATTGACCATTATACAGATTATTTACAAACTGAATATCAAAAATTGAATCTTTTGAATACATAGTATCAAAATAAAAGCTTCTCCAATCTGGATCTTCTTTAAACCAACTTGAAAGAGGAATAGAAAAACCTTGTTTTCTTTTAAAATCAAAATCTTTTGGCAATATCTTCCTACATAAAGCTTTTAAAATAATTTTTTTACCTCTGTGATCTACTTTAAATTTACTTGGGATCGACTTGAAAGCAAATTCAATTAATCTGTAGTCTAAGAATGGAGACCTCATCTCTAAGGAACATAACATGGATGCTCTATCAACTTTAACTAATATATCCTCTTGTAAATAATTGTAAAAATCTAATCTTGTTGCTTTCTGAATGATATCATATCTAGAGTCAAAGTTTATTTTTCTTTGTTCTTTATGTATTATAGTTTTAAAAAAGTTGTTATGTAGCTTTTTTCTTTCAGCTATATTAAATGGTGAATTTGGAACAGGTATAAAATTTTCTATATTACAATTTATGTTTGTTAGCCAGTTTCTTCCTTTAAATCCGTTAGGTAATATAATATTGGAGGCTTTTGATAATAGTGTTCTAGACCAGTATGGTAAGAATTGCAATTTTTCTAATTGAAGAAATCTAGAATATGTTGAATATCCACCAAATAATTCATCTGCTCCATCTCCTCCAATTGCAACCTTACAATATTTTTTTATTTCATTAGATACCATATATGTTGGAATCATAGATGAATCAATTATTGGTTCATCAAATTGATGTGAAAGTTTATTAAGTATATCTACATCAACTTTTGAGGCTTCAATTTCATGATGATTAGTATCAAAATAATTAGAGATTAGCCTAGAGTGACTTGACTCATCATATTTTTTGTATCCTGGAAAAGTTATTGTAAAAGTATTAACCTTTTTTTGTTTTCTTGAGGCAAAAGCTGTTATTAGGCTCGAGTCTACTCCTCCACTAAGGAGAAGTCCTACAGGAACATCTGATGAAATGAGTTGTCTTGAGACTGAATCTTCTAATAAATTTTCACAATTATCAAGAATTTCATTAAAACTAAAAACTGACTTAAAATCAAACTCTGGTAGAGACCAGTATTTAGATATTTCAGAACTTCCAGAGGTTAAGTCAAATTTTAAAAAATGTCCTGAACTTAGTTTATTAATATCTTTTATTAAAGAGTCTTTAGCTGGAACATAACCCCATGCTAAATATTTATCAAATGATTCTTTATCAATATTTCTTTTTACTTTTTTATCTTCAAACAAACCTTTAAGTTCGGAAGAAAATCGTAAAATTTTATTATTAATTGAATAATATAGTGGTTTTTCGCCTGCTCTATCTCTTGCAAGAATAACTTGATTTTCTCTATTATTAAATATTGCAACTGAAAACATTCCATTCAAAAATTTAAAACAATTAGTTCCCCATTCTGAAAATGCCTTTAGAATAACTTCTGTATCTGAGTTAGAAAAGAATATATGGCCTTTGGATCTTAATTCTTTTTTAAGTTCTAGATAATTATAAATTTCTCCATTAAAGGTTATCACATTTTTATTTTGCCTGTCAATCATTGGCTGACTAGCGTTATTACTAAGATCTATAATGGAGAGTCTTCTGTGCCCAAAACACACATTCTTTATTTCATTATTATAAACTCCAATATCATCAGGGCCTCTATTATATAAAGCGTCTAAACCTTTATAAATCCAATCTGTTTCAACAACTTTGTCAGAGGCAACACCTATAATTCCACACATTTTATTTATATTAATTTGACTTAAAGTCTACCATCAACTTTTATATTTAGAAATCCCTTTGCATCATAAATAACTGACTTAGGTTTTAAGAAATCATCTATATTAAATGACTTAAAGTTTTCATGCGAAACTGCTAGTAAGACTGTATCATACTTTGTGTCTGGTATTGATTCCATAATATCAATATTATATTCTTTTTTTACAGAAATTTTGTCTACAACTGGATCGTATATCTCAACTTTTAAATTTCGATCCTTAAAATAATTATATATGTCTAGTACTTTCGTATTTCTAAAATCATTACAATTCTCTTTAAAAGTAAAGCCTAGAATTAAAGTTTTAGAATTTTCTACTTCAATTTCTTTTAATTTTAATAGTCTAATAATCTCATTAAAAATAAATTTTGACATAGAGTCGTTTACTTCCCTACCTGCTAGTATTATTTTAGGCTTGTATCCCAACAATTCAGATTTATATGCAAGGTAATATGGGTCTACTCCAATGCAGTGACCTCCAACAAGTCCAGGCTTAAAATCTAAAAAATTCCATTTTGTAGATGCAGCTTTTAGGACTTCTAAGGTGTCGAGATTTAGTAAATTGAAAATCTGTGCTAACTCGTTAACAAAAGCAATGTTTATATCTCTTTGGGCGTTTTCAATTACTTTTGCAGCCTCAGCTATTCTAATTGAGGGAGCAAGATATGTTCCTGCACTTATAATATTTTTATACAATGTATCTATCTTTTTAGCTGTTTGGGGAGTTGAACCAGATGTAACTTTAATTATTTTGTCAATTGTTTTTTGTTTATCTCCAGGATTAATTCTCTCTGGAGAATAGCCTACATAAAAATCTACATTAAATTTTAGCTTACTAATTTTTTCAATTATTGGCACACATATTTCTTCAGTTGTTCCAGGATATACAGTAGATTCATATATTACAGTATCATTTTTTTTTATGTATTTACCTACAGTTTCTGATGCATTTATTAATGATCTAAGATCAGGTTTATTCTCTTTATCTATAGGAGTTGGAACAGTCACTATGTAAATATTTGCATTTTTAATTATATCAATTTGATCATTTGAAACTAAAGTGATTTTATTTAAAGCTAAAGAAGATTTTAGTTTAGTTATTGATATTTCACCAGTAGAATCTTTAAAATTTTTTAACTCATTAATCCTCTTGTAACTTTTGTCGTAGCCTATTACTGAATAATATTTTGAAAATTCTACTGCCAAAGGCAACCCTACATATCCTAGTCCAATAATAGCTATCTTTTGTGTCATATATTTAATTAATTTATTGTCTTAATGCCATTTTGTTTTAATTGGTCGTAATGTGACTTAAATGAATATTTTGTTTTAGTCATTATATTATCATTACAAATTGAACTTTGTAATATTTCATATGAAAAAATTGAAATATTATTTTTAGAATGATTGTATATTTTATCTATTGTATATAAAGCAGAAGAAGTAAAACCAATTATATTAAGTGGAAGTTCTTTCTTTTCAATCATTAGATGCTCAATATTTATATTCGGTTTTATAAAATCCAAATTAATTTTTTTCTTCATCGAAATTAGTGTTTGATCTTTTTCTTTTCTTCCAGCTACATACAACAAGTTTTTATATTTAATTTTCAGTTTTTTTAAGCAACTTAAATATAAATCTTCTGTTAATATGTTTAAATCAACAAAAGGTTGTCCAATGATATAAGTTTTATCTGTTCTTGTAAAATCCTTAAATAAACTTTTAACATATGAAAGATTGTTTTTTTGAATATTAAAGTCTAATCTAGAAATATCAAACATTGTAAATAATTTGAAATGTTTTGGGTAACTTATGTTAATTCCTAAAATTTTAAAAAGTAATTCTTTAAGCATACCACTCTCTTTAATTCTATTATTAGTGGAATAATATTTTTCTATAAAACTAGATGTAATTCCATCATCTATAACTGTTAAACTTTTATATTTGATATTATTTAAAAAAAACAAATGAGGATTGTAGAAATAATTACCAATTATTAACTCATTACATTTCTTTATATTTAATGCTAATAGAAAAATTTTTAAATATTGCCTAATTGGTGTTAGATTTTGTATCTCATCTACATGAAGGTTTATAAGTTTAGATAAATTTTCTAATCTTTGTCTTTGATTTTGATTCTCTACAAATGCAATAATATAATAATCAACAATTTTTTTTTGAATGAAATATTCTTTTAAACAAAAAAGTTGAAAAGGAGTTGATACTATTGATAAAGTTCTCATTTTATAACCATTGCCCTTTCAAACCCCTCTGGAGTTTGATATTTTATAATTTCATGGTTCTTGTCTTTAAAAAAATCATTGATTGCTTGCAAAGCTCCAGGATATTTATAACTGTAATATTCATCAAAAACTATAACACCTCCATCAATAACTTTATCATAAAATAATTTCAATCCATCCGAGTATGAATCGTATAAATCACAATCAAAAAATAAGACTTTTATTGGTCTTTTTATTTTATCTCCAGAATTTATTATTTCAGACTCTACCAAATAAATATTATCATAATTTTTAACACGAGAGAAAATGTTGTTTGTATCCTTAAAATAAAATGAATTCAAGTGATCTAGATTTTTAAATTCTTGAGTACGTTTTGAAGCAAATTCATAATGATCTTTAGTAATTAGATTATTTTTAAATAATTCTTTAAAATGTTTTGGATGGTCATATGGGTTTGTTTCTTTGGACTCAGGAAAACCAGTAAAAGTATCTATACCATACAAATCTACTTTCAGATTAAATTTTTTAACCGCTTCTGCACATGAAAGAATAGTTGAACCTCTGAAAGTCCCTAACTCTAAATATATTCCTTTTTGATTATTGAGTCTTATTAGCTGATCAATCAGAAGCATTATGTTATTAATAGGAGTAAATCCATACTTGTTATAAATTGTAGTTTTAATTTCCTCTACTTTTTCAATAAATTCTTTGTTAAATGTTTTCATATTTTTTTTTTAACCTATTCCTTTCCAAGTTGCACCATTTTTTGTATAAAAATGATTACAAATTAAATTTGGATTATATAAATATTTTTTTCCTTCTTTAACTCTATCGATTGCCCAGTATCTATCTTCTTTTCCGCTTAAAGATTCATCAAAAGGGAACTCTAATAAAAAGTCTCTGCGATAAAAAGAAAAAGCATTATGTAAAAAATTTCTTCCCTCAATTTTAGAAAACATATTCTCTTCAATTTCATTTTTGAAATGACTCCAAATATATCTTTGTGTAATTTTCTTTCCTCTGTAAATAGGAATTTGTTTACCAAAAACTGCACAGTACTGATCTAGATTCTTTAAAACATTGTCTTTAAAATTATTAATTTGAAGAATTTGACAATGAGCTGAAAGTAAAAGTATATTTTCAAACTTGGAATTTGCAACACCATAATTTATTGAATATCCAGGAGAATATCTTTTATCAAGTTTTAAAAAATTCATATCAACTCTATCAAATAATGAAACAACTTTATAAGAGTCATCTATTGAATCGTCATCGACTATAATTATTTCAGGATCACTAAATTGATCAATACAAGACTGTATTGCATAGCCTATAAAGTTAGCTTCATTTTTATTTCTTATTATTATACTAATCATTAAATATTTTTTTTAGTGTTTTAAAATCAATTGCTTGATCGGGATCACTAATTGATTTATCTGGATTTGGATGTGCTTCAATTATAAGTCCGTCAGCTCCAATTGCAATTGCTGCTTTTGATATAGCAGGTACAAAATTTCTATATCCTGTCGAATGACTTGGATCATAAATAATTGGAATATTAGTATTTTCTTTTAAAGCTGGGATCATCATTAAATCAGGAGCCCATCTTATAGAAGGATATATATGTCTATAACTAGGCATTCCCACAACTCCTCGGAGACAAATTGCAATATTTTTATTTCCTCCAACTAATATTCTTTCACATGCACCTAGAATTTCATCTAAAGTAGCCCAGGTACCTCTTTTAAGAAGAACTGGTGTGTTATGTTTACCAACTTCATCTAATAGAGTATAATTTTGAAAATTTCTTGTGCCTATTTGAAAAATATCAGCCACTTCTGAGATTTCGTCAATCATCCTGACATCCATAACCTCCGTAACTATTGCTAATCCAGAACTTTTTTTTGCCTCCTTGAGTAACTCAAGACCTTCTTTTTTCAATCCCTCTTTCCAACCTCCATTTTTATACTTTGTTACAGGGAAAGTACAGGGTTTATAAGCACCTGCTCTCAAAGCAGTTGCGCCACAATTTTTAATTTCTTGAGCAATTTTAATTATATCAGGTCCTTCAACTGAACATGGCCCAGCAATCTTAAAGTGCTCCCAATGAAAAGTTGAAGATTTATTTATAGATAAATTTAATTTACCTTGAGATTTTAGTGATTTTATAAACTTATTCATTAATTCTATTTTTTAATTTTTCCAGATCATCTTTTGTGTGAATATCAGTTGCTGTTTCTTTAATACATCCAATTCTTTTGCTAACATGTTCATTTACTAAATGACTATATTTAAATAGCCTAATAGCACCACTCCGTCTATATGATTCATCTATAGTAATTATATCGTCATAATTATTGGAAACCATATATTCAATACAGTCGTCCAATGTATTGACTCTGTCAGGATTGTCTGGTTGAAGACCAACAACAATATCGTATTTTTCGTCTAAATTTTTAATTAAATTAATATATACATCCACAACCTCAGTATCTCCACATAAATCTGTACTTCGTTTATGATATAATACATCATTTTTACTTGCAATTTCATTCATTATTTCACTTTCTGATGATATTATAATTGTTGGTAAATGTTTACTGTTTTTGGCGTATTCTATCGAATGCTCAACAAGGGTCTTACCGTTTATGATTGATAAATTTTTTTGGAATAATCTTTTTGAGTCAAGCTTTGCAGGTATTATTACTAAAATTTTCATAATTTATTTATTGCGAACATATAAGCTCGTGTTTGACCTTCAATAGTCATCCCGCCTAAATGTGGTGTAATTATAATGTTTTTATTTATTTTCATTTCTTTGATAAGTTTTGAATTAGTTATGTCATTATTTTCATCTACCAAAACATCAGATCCATATCCTCCAATTTCATTCAATTTAATTTTTTTTATAATCTCATTTTCATCTACTAATCCCCCCCTAGAAGTATTAATTATAATTAATGAGCTTTTACATTTATTCAAACTTTGATTATTAATCAAGTTCTTAGTTTGTTCATTTAAATGAACATGAAGTGAAATAACATCACAACTTGAAATAAATTTATCAAGAGGAATTGTATCATATCCTTTTATATATGGATCATAAACTGATGTGTTTGCTCCAAATGCCTCACAATATTTATACATCAATTTTCCTAAACGTCCAAAACCTATAACCCCAATGTTAAGATCTTTAATTTGTCTCCCCATAAACTTGGTATAATCCCAATTAAATTTTTTAACATGTTCTTGGCTTTCAGAAATTTTTCTAAGTAAGTCAATCATTAATCCAAATGCAAGTTCTGAAGTTGAGGGAAGTTTATTAATTAAATTAAAGTCTTTGGTTAAACTGTAAAGTTGAATTTTTGATTTTTTTATGTATTTTAAATCAATATGGCTTAGCCCAGTTGAACATGTGTTTATTAGCTTAACTGATGAATCTTTTAAAAGTTCTTCATCAATCATATAATTCTGTTTATTTGGATTACAGAAAATAGTATCAATATTTTCATTTAATAATAATTCTCTTATATCATTCTTATCTCCATTTTCTAAATAAAATACCTTCCCTTTTGTCTCAACAAGATCTTTCACTCCATCTAAATGACTAATCGGTGTTATTACAGCTATTCTCATGATATTTCATTTAAATTAATTACTCTATCACATTGATTTAACTCTGATGGTGAATGTGAGACAATTATAATAGTTTTTTTTCCTTTCATCGAATATATAGTTTCAAATATTTCTTTACTAGTTGATGGGTCAAGTGAGCTTGTAGGTTCATCGAATATCAAAATATCAGAGTTTAAATATAATGACCTAGCAATACCTATTCTTTGCTTTTGTCCTTCAGAGATTTTACTTCCTTCCTGTCCTACATTAGTATTTAATCCCTCTGGTAAAGATTCTATCCACTCAGAAAGACTTGATAGTTGAATAGCATTCTTCAAAAGATCGTCGTTAATTTCATTTGAAAGATCAGACATAACTATATTATTTATAATACTATCTTGAAATAAGAATGTTCTTTGAGAAACGTAACCAACTTTTGGCTTCCACATTGAGTTTGTAGATTTTAAATTTATATCATCAATATTTAGTTCACCCTCAAAATCATTATATAAACCTGAAATTATATCTAACAAAGTGGTTTTACCAGACCCACTTTCTCCAATCAATCCAATCGTCTCGTTCTTATTTATTTCAAAATAAAAATTATTAAATAGTTTATTTGATTTATCATGACTAAAAAATAATTTATTAATTGAAATTTTTTTATTAAAAGATGAAATAACTTTTCTATCGTCGACTTTAACCTTATTATTAACTATTTCATCGTGAATTTTAATTAGAGAAGAAGAATAATTTTTTATTGTTTGATAATTAACTGACACTCTTGAAAGTGATGGAATAATTTTATATGAAATAGCAACAATTAGTCCAAGTTTTATAATAATATCAGAAACAGTATAATCGTTTGAAACTAAAAAATATGTATAGGTAAAAATGAAAATTAGTGCTGCAAACTCGTAATATATTTTTGGAAATTGATCAATTGTTAGTCTGTAGGACATGTATTTTGATTTATTGATATTATTTATTTTAAATTTTTGAGTAAAAAATTCTTGAGTATTATAAATTAAAATTTCTTTAATATTCCCAAATGATTCTATAATTAGTTTAGATAAATATTCATCAATTCTTAATCTTTCATTACCCCATCTAATAGATCTGTTTTTTACAAGTATCATATATAATATAGTAGCAAAAGAAAAAAACATTAGTAGTATAATTAATCCAAATGGTTCAAATAATAAAAGAAGTAAAAGTAATGATATTATTAGTAAAATTTCGGAGATTAATGTTATATACGATTCAAAAAAAACAAATAAAAAATATGTCTCATTTTGTAAATTTTGAATAATCGAAGATTTATTTTTATCTGAATAAAATTTATATTCTTGATTTAAGTAATTAAAATATAATTTAAATGAAGTTTTTTTAACTAAGTCTGCAACAAATTTTTTCTGACGAAAAATTACATATGTCAAAAAAGCATTTTTATTAAAAAAACTATTATTAAAAGAGTTGAAAGAAATAGAATTGGTTGATCGAAACCAAATTTATTTGAAAAATAAAGGAAATCAATATCAAATATCTTTAAATACTTATTAGAGGGATCTACGGCTATATTAATTACTGGAATAATAATTGCTATTCCAATAAGTTCAAGAATGAGTCCAATAAAAGTTAGAAATGACAAAAATACAAGTGAAAACTTATCTTTTCTACTAGTTAAATTAAAAATTTTATTTAGTATTGGGTTATCTATCAATTTATTAAATCGTTAAAGATTGAACACAACATTTGAATTCGCACATATATTACGCGTATCAATAATTTTTTCTTTGGTATTAATATTTTTGAACTCTTCCCATTCAGTTAAAATTGCAATAATATCAGAATTTAATAGAGCATCATCTATATTTTTACAGACTACTAGATTATTTAATATTAACTCATCTGACAGTTGATTTTTTTTCTTATTTAAATTAATTAAATCATTAATTATTCTATGCTTATGAACCTTTGGATCATATATTTTCAATTTAACGCCTTCGGATAATAATTTATAAGAAATATAAATTGATGATGACTCACGACTATCGTTAGTGTTTTTTTTAAATGCCCAACCCAGTATAGAGGCAGTATTGTTATTTGAAATGTATTTTAAAATATTATTTGATATTCTGTCTCTTTGATAATCGTTAATTTTAATAATCTGATGCCAATATTCAGCTACTTCATTTAATCCATAATGTTGACATATATATACAAGGTTTAAAATGTCTTTTTCGAAACAACTACCACCAAAGCCTGGTGAAGGATTTAAAAAGTGTTTTCCAATCCTATGATCCATTCCTATTCCCTTTGAAACTTCAAGTGTTATTGCGCCAGTCTTCTCACACAAAGCTGAAAGGCTATTAATTGACGAAATTCTTTGTGCTAACATAGCATTAGATGCTAATTTTGTAAGTTCAGAGGACCAGATATTTGAGGTTATAATTTTTTCTTTAGGAATCCAATTTAAATAAATATCAATTAATTTCTTTGATGCATTTCTTCCTGATTTTGTCTCATCTCTTCCAACCAGAACTCTATCTGACTTATATAGATCCTGAATTGCGCTTCCCTCAGCAAGAAATTCAGGGTTTGATAGTATCTCAAAACTTGGCCCACCCTCTTTTTCATGAAGAATTTCCTTTATTCTTTCAGCAGTTCTAACGGGAAGTGTAGATTTTTCGATTACAATTTTATCATTTATAGCAACCTCTGCAATTTTTTTAGCAGATGCCTCAATATATTTTAAATCTGCAGCCATCCCTGACCCCTCTCCTGATGTTTTTGTTGGTGTATTAACAGCTAAAAAAATCATCTCTGAGTTTTTAATTGCTTCATCTACTTGATCTGAAAAGAACAAGTTTCTGTTTCTTACTTTTTTAACTATTTCGGAGAGACCAGGTTCAAAAACTGGAAGATTTTCAACTGGTCCATTCCATCTTTTAATTTTTTCAGAGTCAATATCAACAACAGTTACTTTTATTTTCGGGCAATTAATTGCAATAACAGCCATTGTTGGTCCCCCAACATAACCTGCACCTATACAACAAATACTTTTTATCATTTTATTTATTTAATAACCAAGAAGATGATTGAATCTTCTTACCTAATCCATCAATCATTGTAATTTTTAATTTTTTGCATATATCAGCTTCAGGAATTTTTTCATTTACCTGATCTCCTCCATTTGCAAAAAATAAATCAAATTCACTACTAAAATTAAGAGATATAATCTCTAGTGTTTCACACACAGTTTTATCTTTATCTACAGAAAGAATTGTGTAGTCCACTATCTTCATCTCTGAAACAATTAATTGTCTTTCTTTTTCTTTCATAAATTCTTTTGATCCCTTAAGCATTCTTTGAGTATCGTTATTAATTATTACAATTAATTTATCTCCATTTTGTTTTGACAAATGAAAGTATTCAATATGCCCTTTGTGTAAAGGATTGAAATATCCCGATACTATTATTAATTTCTTTTTCATTTTCTATTGTAGTCGTCATCTATGCGAACTATGTCATCTTCTCCAAAGTATTTTCCTGTCTGAACCTCAATAAAATGAACATCATTATTTGATAAATTTTGAGCTCTATGTTTTGAACCTAACGGAATATTTATAGTTTCATTTTTAGATAAAAAATATTCATTATCATCTAAAACTACAGATAATGATCCTTTAATTACAATCCAAAATTCTGATCTTTTATTGTGAAATTGATATGATATTCTTTGTCCTGGTCTGATAATTATTTTTTTTACTTTATAGTTTTCATCTTCACTTAAAACATGAAATTCTCCCCATGGTCTTTTCTCAAATAGTTTGTTTTTCATTTTATTTTGAATAAATAGTTAAACTTGGTTGAGAAGAAGGTCTTTTAGTTGTCAATAAAAAGGTTACTCTTCTGTTAATTAGTTTTTCAATTTTTGTTTCAAGTTGAGAAGTGTAATCAAAGTCAAGTTTCTTTCCAACTAAAACTACTTCAATAGACCCAGAATCAATACCTTTTGCGTAATCACCCTTAATAGTAATTTCTTGAACATTACCCATTCTATTAATTACAGTTTCAACAATATCCTCAAGACCTAGATGTTTATAAACAACCTTTTTTAATGTTTCATATAAGGGGTGTTTAGTATTTACATTATATTCAACTTTATTGTTTGATTTAACTTTATTTATATATCCAGCATCATAAAGATGATTTAATTCTTTACGAATAGAATTTGTTGACTCCCCCATTTCATTTGCCAAACCATTTAGATATCCTTTATTTGCCTGAGATATAAAAAACTTAATTAAAAGTCGAAGTCTTGTTTTTGATGTAATTAATTCTTCTAACATATTTCAAGTAACAAAAGTACTTATTTTTGTTTAAAAAAAAAATATTACTTTTAATTTTTATGATAGCATTATATTCTTTTATAATTTGCTTTATAGCTATTTATTTTTCAAATAAGCTATTTATCAAGAATAAATGGTTTGATAAAATTAACAATAGATCTTCACACTCATCACAAGCAACAAGAAATGGTGGAATAGCTGTTTTCTCTAGTCTATTTATTATTTCTTTTACTTATTATCTCCTTGGCTATGAGCTCTACGATTATAGTTTAGTCATACCCCTAGGTATACTATTCTTTATTGGATTGTATGATGATATCTACCAGGTAGATTTTAAATTAAAATTTATTTTTCAAATAATCGTTGCTAAAATATTTATTGATAATGGATTGATAATTGATAATTTACATGGCTTTATTGGAATATTTGAACTAAATAGATTAGTTGCTCAGATTTTTACATTAGCTGTTATTGTATCAATTATTAACTCAATTAATTTTATTGACGGCATAGACGGTCTTGCAATAAGTGTTGTTGGATTATTTATTATTTTCTTCGAGTTCTTTAATAAGGACTATCATAATTATAATTATATATCCTTAATAATATTATCATCGAGTATACCTCTTTTGTATTATAATTTCAGAAATAAAAACAAAGTTTTCCTTGGTGATTCAGGATCATTATTTCTTGGAGGGGTAGTAAGCATATATATCATTTCTGTACTAAAGAACGACTTTATAATTAAACCTGAATATGATATAAATAAAATTTTATTTGTTATATCTATATTATTCTATCCAATAGTTGATTTTACTAGAATAATATTTATTCGACTCCTTAATAAAAAATCTCCATTTATTGCAGACAATAAACACATTCACCACATCTTACTAAAGAAAATAAAAAATCATTTCTATATAGATATACTAATTATATTTACAACTATATTTGTTGTGTATATGAGTCAACTAATTTTTAACTAAATGAAGTTTTATAAACTAGCTCTAAGCATCTTAATATTTTTATTTTCATGTAGTCCAGAACCATGTCCTAATATTGAATTAAGGGATGATGGATTAACATATTATAGAGAATACCCTTATAATGGAAGTTGTGGGTTCTATTCAGATAATAAACTTTTGAGTAAACAAAATTATTCTAATGGATTAAATGATGGCATGTGGGTTTTTTATTTTGAAAATGGTAAAGTACAGGCTAAAGGTAGATTTGATAAAGGCGATAGAGAGGGTAAATGGAAATATTATTTTGAAAATGGTAACCTAAAACAAACAGCAAGCTACAGAAACAACTTAAGGCATGGAAAATGGGAGCTCTTCAATCAAGATAAGGAATTAATTACATCTGAAATTTATGAAAACGGAAGTTTGTTAAACGACTAGTTACAATAAAAGTTATAGGTTTGGTTTGATATAGAGTTATTAAACCCAAGTTGAATAGCCTGTCTTATATTTTCACATCCTTGTTCTTTTTTATCCTGTTCCAAGAAAATAAATCCTTTATAATAATATGATTTACCATCATTTATTTTAAATTTTTCAGTTACTAAATCAAAGTTTTCAAGTGCCTTTTCATATTCATTTAACATAAAATAAGATAATGCCAAATTTTCATAAAATGAATAATCAGTATTATCTAATTCAATAGCTAATTGATAATATTTTAATGATTCATTATACCTTTTTTCTTGAAAAAGCCTAGATCCCTCCTCAGATAAAGTTACTGACAATATAATATTTGTTTCACCTATATCAACTAGCTTTTTAAAAATATCAAGGTCTTCTGTTTCAGGGAAGCGTTCCTCAAATTCATTAATTGCATTTATAATAACCGGATTTTTATTATCCATAAATTGTATACTAGTTGCTATGTAATCCATCCAGTGAGAAATTTTATTAGTGTTTTTTAATAAATTAAAGGCTCTACTCAGCTCAGTTGAGTCATTAATTTTTTTCAAAACATCAAAGTAAACTCTTCGATGAATTCCTACATTAGGATGATTATAAAATGCTTTGTTTGAATAGTAATAAGCACTATCTAATACATCCTTTGTTAAGTAAATTTCTGCCAAGGCAGCTTCTGCTGCCATTAAATATGGATTAATTTTTAATGAGTTATGATAAAGACTAATTGCAGCTTCTAAGGAATCATTAGCCTGATAGTACCTACCTTTAATATAGCTTATTGGAAGTGCCGATTGATTCAAATTAGGAAAATTATTATCAAATCTATCAAAGATTTCGACTGGTGCTAATAACTTTCCAGCATTAAACTCATAGGATAAGAAAGCTTGATACCTCATGGAATCAAAAAGTTTCCAATTTACCCAGCCCACAGCAATCATTATAGAAAGTATAAATATTTTAGCTAATCTCATTTAATTTTTTTTTCATACTTGTATAAATCATACAAACTAAAAATAAAAGATAGATATGAGATATAGGGCGAAATGTGGGAAAATTAATCATAGCATCAATAACATAGTTTGATAAAGAAATGAATAAAAATATTGAAATTAATAAGTCATCATTTTTTATAATTTTTTTGAATACTTCTAATAGTGACCCAATAATAAATAAAACAAAAAATAAAAGTCCTATTATTCCAATTTCTGCACCAATCTGAAGAAAATCATTGTGAACATAAAAAGGGACATAATATTCTGTCATCTTGTAAGCATCATATTTAATTGATTCAATTTTCCAATTGCCAATTCCAACCCCTAGTATTGGGTAATTTATAATACTTTGAAGAGATGCCTTAAAATACCTTGATCTTTGAGCAATAGATTCATCTTCCTGGCCTTTATTCAAAGTTTGCATTCTATCATTAAAAATATTTTCACCATTTACTGACTGAATGTAATTTGTTGTTGACATATAACTTGAAATACAAACAAATGATATAAAAATTGACTTTAATAAATAGACCCTTTTTTTACTATACAATGAAAACAATACTAGTAAAATAATAGAAAATATTAATGCTAAAACTGCGCCTCTTGACAATAGGATTATCAAAACGGTAGTTGAAAAAAAGAGTATTAACGAGAAAAGTAAATTTAAATAATAAGACTTGTATTTAAAAATTAGATAAAATAGTAATGGTACTTTATAAATAATTGAAAAGGCTGAAATATTTATATTTCCAGAAAACCCTTTGTAGTCATTTGATCTAAAGAAAGCGTTGGAATCTAGAAATGCATTTTCATAAAAAAGAGATAATGATGGATAAATTTCTATAATTAAACTAATAAAGGTTAATGCAATTATAAAATCAATAAACTTTTTTTTTAAATCTAAAGAAATTGTGTACAAACTAATAAATACAAAGAAAAACGTTAGTAATTCAGAAAAGACTATTAATGCCTCTATTTTATTATCTGCAACTATTATTGAAAGACCGGATACCAACACAAATAAAGTGTAGCATAGAACATATTTGTTTTCTTTGATTTGATTAATTAGGAAACTAATTGATTTAGAATAAAAAAGATATACAAAGCTTATTATATTAATAGCACTTAAAAAAAGAAACTGTGGTCCAGATCTATCCCAAGCTCCCAATACTTGACCAATTGTAAATGTAAAAAAATACAATACGATTAATATATATGGAGTATATTTTTTCATTTAATACAAAAGTAAAAAAAAACCCTCCAAATGGAGGGTTTAATTTTGCTTTAATATATAAACAAAAAGGTTACGTTCCTAACCAGTGTGCTCTATATCTTACAATTCTAGCAGCAGCAGTTGAAGAAATTAAATCCTCTCCAGCTCTTAAGTCAGTTTGAGGTTCTTGTGCTCTTGTATATGTACCAGCGTTAGAATCTGTTGAGTTAGAAACAACAGTGTTTGAAAGAGTTACAACTGTTACTTTTTCATCATTTGAAACTGATGATGTGATAGCAGGAATTGTTGATTCCTCAGCACCAGCAGCAGTTGATTCAAATGTAATAATAAGATCTCTATCTCTTGTAGCGTTATCTCCTGATTGAGAAGTTGCACCAATGAAGTAGTCAATGTTTGCAGCATTAGTTGCAGTAGTAGCACCTGCTGAAACAGCTAACGAAATTGTTTGCGCATATCCTCCTGAATCTTCTTGAAGCATTGTAATTGTTAATACACCTGAACTATTAGAAACTGTTGCAACAGCTGAAGCAGATGCAGTTCCTCCAGAACCATACTTAGCTTCATAAGCAGCAACTAAATCATCAGCAAGACCAGATAAAGTAGTAGCACCACCTGCACCTGGAATAGCTGAAACTGAGTTAGATCCAATAGTTAAGATTAATTTATCATCAATACCAAACCCATAGTTAGTAGAAG
>MDTB01117994.1_pt1 | contig 20365 bp, 19 predicted proteins | sample 811161 | NCBI WGS metagenome assembly MDTB01 (sample SAMN05326650, study PRJNA326480) | marine metagenome | isolation source: seawater | place: Mediterranean Sea | collected 2009 | reverse complement strand
TTTGTTCTTTTAACTTTTACCTGGCAAGCATTTGGCTCTCTTAACTCTAGCTATACTCCAACTCAAGCAATTCTTGTTGTTCTGTTTGCGTATCTTGGACTTCAATTAACTTACTTCGTTTATTTTAAAAATAACTAATTGTTAGGTAAATAACTAAAGCATTATTTACGCATATTTATTAACATTATTTGCAATGACTAACATTAATAATAAAGGTTTAGACATAATTATTCCTTGTTTTAACGAGCAGGATATCCTTCCAAAAACAATCAAAAAAATTAAAGATTGGTGTGAACTTAAAAGTTTAGAATTTCAAATAATTATTGTTAACAACAACTCCACTGATAAAACTGAAGAAGTTGCACAAAGATTAGTTAGTGAAAATATAGTTTTAGTCAACGAAAGTAAAAAAGGTAAAGGATTTGCTGTAAAAAATGGCATGATGAATACAAAACATAATAATGTTTTAATCATTGATGCAGATTTATCAACTGATATAAATCACTTAAAAGTCAATTGGCTTAATAATTTCAACTCTTTAATAATTGGCTCGAGACCTCTGGGAGTAGAAATCGGGACACCTTTTATAAGAAGAATTTATGGAAAAGTTTTAAATTATTTGATAAGAATAATTTTTTCTATAGAAATTGTAGATACTCAGTGTGGATTTAAATTTTTATCAACAAATAAAATAGCTGAGATAATTAATGAAATAGAATTTGGTGGATTTATATATGACCTAGATTTAATTATGACATGCAAAAAGCTCGGATTTAATGTAATTGAAACTCCTGTAAAATATAATTTTGATGACAATACTTCTATATCATTATTACGAGATCCTATACTTATAATTAAAGATTTGATTAAACTCAAAAAAAAGTTTTAAAATTTTTTATTGGTTTATATAAGCGTCAAAACAACCAATTGTTGTTAAATCTTTTTTGCACTCATCTATTATGTTATTAACGTTTCCAAGTGTTTCTTTTTCATAAAAAGGTAAGGCAAAATCAATAAATATTATGATTGATAGGGTTAAATAAATTAAATTATAGTTTGCACTACTTTTCGTTTTATAAATTATGAAAAAAGATATAAAACACAAAACAATGATTAATAGTTTAAAGTTCTCAATAAATACAGCAATAACAATTATTGATAAATAGAGATCAAATTTTTTATCAAAAACTTTAAAAGTTAATAAAGTAAAAATTCCAATTAAAACCAATACAATAAAGTGTTGTGAGTACCTTATCCATTTTGTTGTATTCAATAACCAAAACCATGAGTATGAAAAAAATATTGAAGAAATAAACGGATATGAGATGTTGCCAAAAATATTATTTATTTTTTCTTTATTTCTATAAATTAAAAATATAAATACTAAAGGGATAATTATTAATCTTATCCTGTCATAAATATTCCAGCTAACAAATTCACCTGCAAATACTGAGTCAAAAACATTTACATATAAAGATTCTTCTTTAATTTCTGCTCCGGAGCTTTGATGATTGACAATAAAATTAAATTGATCAAATAAATATTGTACAAAATTTCCATTTACATATCTTGAGTTAACAAGACTTAACCAAGAAACTAAAGGAATACAAAAAATAACAAAATCAGAAAATACTTTTTTAAAATTTTTTTCAGATAATAATACTACAATATAAAATCCTGCAAAGGGAACTAGATTTAAAAGTTTTCCAAAAATTATTGATAAGCTGAATAAAAATATTGAAATATATCTAGCTTTTGAAAATAGAAATATTGCATTTGTGAACAAAACTAAGGAAGCTATTTCACCAATTGAATAAAGAGATCCAAACCACCATGGAAAAAGCAAAAGAATAAAATTCGAAGTGATCAATAGAAATTTAATATTCTTTTTATAATATTTACCAATTAGTAGAACAAGAATTATCTGAAGAAAATATACCCAATAAAAATTTGAAATTCTTGCAATGGCTAGCTTGTTAGAAATATTCCAACCTATAACAGCACCAATGGAAGATAATGGACCAGATGTTAATGAAACACTATAATTACCTCCTATAAAATCACCTGCATAAAAATTAAGTGTTCTGAAGAAATTTACGTTCGAAGTAAGTGATATATATTCATCAATAAAAGGTTTTAATCTAACTGCTTTTGTTCTCACAACATCAAAAGTAAAGAAGGTTTGTAAAACAAAGAAGATAAATAGTAAATTATTGATTCTTTTCTTATTAAAAAATATATAAGATTTTTCTCTAAGCCCTCCTTTATTAATGTTCTTTAACTTGTTAATTATTAATTTGTATATATTTTTTTTAAGAAAAACATAGATTAAAAAACTTGTAACAATAAAAGGAAGTATCTGTATACCAATATCGACAAAAGTGGTTTTATCTGGTTCCCACCCTTGGCTTACATAATAAAAACACTCTTTAAAAGAATTTACGGTAGCACCCTGACCTAAAAAATTATACAAATTTATAGGTTGAAAACTAGGATCGTTTTCAAAGATATATGTGTTATCCGTAATAATAGGTTCAATAAAATTTGGTGGAAAGGAACCACAAATTTTTTCAATAAAACTTTGGTCCATTTACAAATTCTACTTAAATTAGAATAAATTTTTCTCTTTTGCGTCTTTTATCCATGGAATAACAATATCTAACATTTCATCAAGGGTAGTTTGTGCTTCAAAATTTAGTAAACTTTTTGCTTTTTCAGTTGATGGAATTCTTTTTTGGACGTCATATTCAAAGGATTCTGTAGATGTATATTTAAAATCTTGATCTGGTTTTATTTTTCTCCAAATAATTTCAGCTAGTTCAAGTACTGTTGTTGATTGAGAAGTCGATAAATTAAAATCTTCATTCTTTGCGTTAGGGTGTTCGAGTAATAATCCAATACCCTCTGCCAAATCTTCTCCATATGTGTAATGTCTTATTTGGGTTCCATTTCCTAATATTTCAATAGAGTCTTCTGCTTCAAGAGTTTTTAAAATTAGGTCTGGTACTACATGACTTAAAGCTAACTTAGAGCTACTTTCACTTAGTTTTTTTTCAGTTTTAGTTTTAACTTCTCCAATGCCTACACAATTAAATGGTCTTGCTATCGAATATTCAAGTCCATATTGTGAGTATGCTGACCTTGCAAAATACTCAACTGACAGTTTTTGAAATCCATATGAGCTTATTGGAGGAGGTATATTAAAAAGATCATCTTCTTTTGTTGGAAAAATGTCTGAAGATTCAAAAACCATTGAAGAACTCAAAAATATTGCTCGTTTCAAATTATGATTTAAATAACAATCTATCGCTACATCTGTAGTTGTAGATATTATTTTTTCATTCTCACTTATTAAATCGTATTCAAACTCATGAAAGTATGAAATTCCACCAATCATTGCGGCTCCGGCAATTAGATAATCACACTGCACCATTAAATCTTTAAGTTTTTCTTGATCTTTTACATCGTTGTTGTGAAATTCATAATTTTTATTTTCACTATGGTTCCTAATAATCTCACCATATTTTGTTAAGTTATCTATACCAATAACTTTATAACCTTTATCAATCAAATTTTTAACAATGTATCCACCGATAAAACCCTCCGAGCCTGTAACTAATACTGTTTTCATTTTTTTCTAGTTATTAACCTTCCAGCCCAAAAAATATAGCTTGGTAAAAATTGCTTAAATTTAAACTTTGATTCTCCAAAATTTCTGTCAATCCATATTGTAGGTATTTCACCAACTTTATAGTTATTTAATTTAGCTTTCACAATCATTTCAAGACCTAATGTAAATCCATTATCACTCTCAATTCCAACAATTTGAAGGAATTCTCTATTATAGGCTTTGAACATATTTGTTGGGTCTTTGGTGTTAAGAGAGAAAAAAAGATTTAGAAACTTACCTGAATATTTACTCAGTAAGTATTTAAGATTTTTATTACCAATAAATTGTCCGCCTCTAGAATATCTGGATGCAACTGCAATACTTAATCCTCTTTCTACCAACATTAAAAGTTCTTCTACTTGAGTAGGGTCATCGCTACCATCTCCCATAGCAATACATATAAATTTTCCAACAGCAGCCTGAATGCCATGATTTATGGCTGAAGCAACTCCTTCGTTGTTATTAATTTCAATTCTTGCATTAGTATCGGAATTTTTAATAAATTGATAAGTTGAATCTTCTTTTGAATCTAAAATCACAATAATCTCTGTATCGTCTTTTATATTTTCTTCAAACCTTTTTAATATTGTCAGAAAATTTTCACCCTCTTCCTTACAAGGAATAATTAATGATTTATTAAAACTCTGCATAAATTATATTTTTCTCTCTTAAGTCATACTCTTGGAATTCATGATGGTCTACACAATAAAGAACATTATTTATTTTTTTATAAATGTTTTCATATTCATATTGTTCAAAATCAGTATCAAAATTAATAGTATATGGATCAACCACAAAAACCCTAAATCCCGAATCAATTAATTTTTTGTATAGAATGTATGAACCTGAACTTCTTAGGTCATCAGAATTTTTTTTAAAAGTTATTCCAAGTTGGATCAGTTCTTTATTTTTAAATTTTAACTCACATTTTTTAACGATATTATCTAAATACGTTTCGCTAGTCTTAAGCATGTTTATTAAAATTTGGTTTTCAGAACTATAATTTTTTATAAAAGTATCCAAATCTTTTGGTAAGCAAGGTCCACCGACATACCCAGTTTTTGGTAAACTCTTTAATCTTGGATAATCAAAAGTTGCTATTTCTTTAATCTCTTGAAAGTTAATATTATTTTCTTCTGCAATGTTGTTGAAAACATTGATTAATGAGAACTCAGCATTTCGGTATGCATTTGAAAATAATTTTGTAAAAACAGCATTTTCAAAAGATGTATTGATTATTTTTACATCAAATGTCTCAAAAAATTCATTAAATATTTTTTCATTGATTGGACTGTCTGTACCTATAATTTGTGGAATTTTATTTAATTCAACAAACGCAAAGCCCTCTGCAATTCTTTCAGGGCAATATGAAAGAAATAATTTTTTTTGGTCAAATAACTTATTATTTTTAACTTTTAAAATGCTATCAATAGTAACTGTGCTTCTTAAAATTATTTTTGTTTCTTCTTCTACATTTCTCAATACTTGATCAATAACTCCATCAAAAAGTTTTATATCATCTTTATTTGAAGAAGTGCCCAATGTTATAAATACATAATCTGTTTGAGCCACAGCTGACATATCACTTGAAAATTTTAAACCCTTTTTTAATGCTTCATTTAAATTGTCTTCAAAGTCTATTTCTTCAAAAGGTACTATTCCATTTGACGCATCATCCATAACCTTTTGATTTTTATCGATAACAGTAACTTTATGTCCATGATTTTGTAAATAGCAACTTAACGGAAGCCCGATGTGTCCTGCACCACCAACGACTGATATATTAAATACTTTCGACATAATTAAATAAGTATAATCTTATGATTCTAAGAAAAAATTAATTAAATTAAATCCATATATTTTTCATTAGCGAATTTACAAGCCTTGCAAAAAAATTATATATGGATTCTAATGCTTGATTAGGGGATGATTGATAAACTATCCCATAAATCCAACGTTCCTGAATTATTAGATTTGACAATACAACGAGAAGAATTAAATACTTTTCATAAATAATATTTTTAAATTCAAAAAATCGGAGTGTATCAATTAACTTTAAAATAATTGGTATGCAGATAATTGTAAATATCCTGCTTACATCAGTGACTATTGCTGATGCAAACACGGCAAGAGTTGTGGCAAATACATATCTATAAATTTCTTCAAGTTCAGAATTAAAAATAATAAACACAAAAATAAATATTAAGCCCATAAATCCTGACCAAAAGAAGGTAAGCAGATTGTTAGCAATAAAGTCTGTACCTGTATCAACAGTGTTTTGATTAAAAATAAACCTAAACCTATCTCTGCCCTTAAAATTAACTATATATTTAAGGTAAAAATGCAAAGAAGCATATGATGCTACTGTAGTTAAAAAAATCTTCCAGAAATTTCGAAAATTTGAGAATATAAGTAGAACAATTATTGTAAATAATGCCATTCCAAAGTGATTAAATCCAAAAAGAAATAGATAGATGTAAAACATAAAGTTATCTTTTTCATGAAAATATTTTTTGTAACAAAGAATTATAAGTAATACTGATATATTTTCTACAAAACCAACAAACCAAGATGCAGTAACTAACCAACCACCAAATAGAAATAAGGTTGAATAATTTCCAAGAAAGTCTAAGTTAATACATATTAAAACTAAGGTGATTTGAAATATTATGTATAAAATAAGTGCATAAATATCAGAACTTTCAATGTTGAATAAATTTACAATAATTGTGTTAAAAGGTGATTCGAGCTCAGTTCTATAAAGATCTAATTCCTGACTAAAGACTATTTTATTTATTTCAAAATCTCTATATAAATCATCCTCAAATGTCACTTTGTAAAAAACATGAGAAATAATTTCTAATATAAATAAGTTAGCTAGAAATGTTTTATTTTTTAATAACGTACTGAATTTAGTAAACATATATGTAATTTGATTTTAATTTATTTAGTAACATGTTTCTCTTTTTAAAAAAAGTATTTTAGCTAAATGTATTTTAAACTTAAGTAAGGTGTTGGAAACTGTTGAATTATCAAAATTAGAAATCGTCTTATATTTTTATTTTTTAGGGATAGTTTTTATTTATCTGGGAGAGATATTTTATAGTTTTCTTATCAATAAAAATGAGAATAAAAGTCATTCTTTTAGATATAGTTTTTTACCGATATTTGGAATATTTATAACGTCAAATTTTTTAGTCATTTGGAATTTTTTTTCTGGAACTGCAAACGACTTTGTACTTTTATTATTTTTATTTTTATTTCTTATAAGTTTAAGAAGAAAACTTACTCTGATTAAAAATTATTTATTTTATTTTATTAACTTAACAATATTATTTTTGAGCTCTACAAATATAGGTATAAGTAAAGATGCAAACCTTTACCATCTTCAGCAACAATCATGGCTAAGAGACGAAAAGATAGTGCTCGGTATATCAAATATAAATCCATATCTGGGCTATTCATCAATTATCGAATACATAAATTCAATTTTATGGTTTAAAAATAATTATATATTTATACATTTTGTTGGAATTTATATAATTGCCTCAGTATTTGATTTATTTTTTAAGTTTTTAAAATCTAAAAATTTAAGTTTAAGAAATTTTGCCTATCTCTTCTTAATCGTGGGCATCTTAGACAATTTTGGATTTGAGGGTGGTAGAAATGGGTTTATATTTTTTCAAGAGGTATTTAAGTATGATCATATCTTTGCAGCATTAACGTTATTCTTAATTTCTTATTTTTTTATTACTTATAAAGAATATGACAATAATGAGAATCTGCAAATTTTAGTATTCATGTTTCTATTCTCTACACAAACAAGGCTTACTGGTCACTTATTGTTTTTTTACATATTTTTTATTTTGTATAAAATTAATTTTCGCATTAAAGGTAAAAGGCTTTTTATTCCTTTTTTCCTCTACCTTATATTTGTATTAAAAAATATACTAAGTACTACCTGCTTATGGTTTCCAGTTCAATTTACCTGTTTATCATTTATTCCATATCATCAACCTAGTCAAGCAGAATACATTTCTAGATTGTTTTTAAATATCAATAAAGTTCCAAACACAACTGCAATATCAAAAATATCTTTAAGCGAATTTTATCAAAATTTTATTTCAACTCAATCAAGTTACTTGTTAAACATCTTGATTACGTGTTTCGTAGTATTTATATTTTTTTCAATATTTAGAAAAAAAATTGTTATTAATTTTTCTCAAATTGTTTTATGTTTTTTTATTCTATTTATTTGGCTAATTTCAGCTCCAACATATAGATTTGGAGTTCCTTTTTTCTTGAGTGTTTATTTTGTGCTTTTCTTTAAATTTTTGATTGAAACAGAAATAAAATTTCCAAAAAGCATAAATTCTTTTCCTAATTTTTTGATGTTTTTTGTGATACTTACTTTGGTTAAATTTGATTCAATATCAGTTCTTCAAAATTATCATTCAATTGAATTAAAAGTTGAAAAAGAAATAATATCATTTACTGATATGCAAAATGGATGGAAAAAATATTCAGAACCGCACACAATAAAAAACTATTTGTGTGGGGATATTAAGCTTTGCTATGTCGAAGAGTATTATTCTTCAAAAATAGATTTATTTTTTAACTATTATTTCTTTACTCCGATAAACAACAATTACTTTATTGAAGAACTAACAGATAGTGATTAATTTTTACTTTGGCATTATTTTAGAAAATAACTATTGAAAGTAACTTTTTTCAAGCAACTGTTACATTCCCAATATATCGTCCTAAACTTCAAATTTGTGTTTTTCAAAAATTATCTTGAGGAAATTAGAGGTATATGAAACATAATACTTGTAGAAGAAAAAAAATATGACAATATAATAATTAATAATATTTAAAAATGTCAAAAATTTATATACATGAAACATCAATAATTCAGGAGCCTTTAGAAATAGGTTCTGGAACAAAAATCTACCATCATTCTCACATTAGAGAAAATGTCAAAATTGGTGAAAATGTAAATATTGGGAAAAATGTTTATATAGATAAAGGTGTTGTGATAGGAGATAATTGTAAAATTCAAAATAATGTTTCCATCTATTCGGGAGTAAATGTTGGAAATAATGTATTTATTGGACCTTCTGTCACTTTTACAAATGATTTATATCCCTCAGTGAACGAATGGACTGAGGAAAAAATAATTAAAACAACTATTGAAGATAATGTATCTCTCGGTGCAAACTCTACAATAATATGCGGAATAATACTTGGAAATAATTGTCTTATTGGAGCAGGCAGTGTTGTTACAAAAAGCATTAATCCTGGAATGATTGCTTATGGTAATCCTGCAAGTGAAATTAAAAAAAGAAATTAGTTTAATTGTTTTAAATGATTAATTCAAATACTGAACTTATCTATGTATTAGGTACAAAAGCACAATTTATAAAATCAAAATACATCCTTAAAAATTTAATTGAAAATAATTGTAAAATTTATATTCTTGATACAGGGCAACACAAAGAAATAACTTCAAAAGAATTAGATTTTTTAAAAAATTTTGAACTAATAACATTGTCAAAAAATAAAAAAAATATCTCAACTATTTCTTCAATGATTTTTTGGTTTCTAAAAATTTTAATAACAAATAATAAAATAGATGAAATAAGTAGAGCACAATACTGCTTAGTTCATGGAGATACAATAAGTACATTAATAGGTTTGATTTTTGCAAAACGTAATAATTTAAAAATTGTTCATATAGAATCTGGATTGAGATCTTACAATTGGCTTAAGCCATTTCCTGAAGAAATAATTAGATTTCTTGTAACAAAATACTCTGATGTGATATCAATCGATAGCAAAGTTGCAGAAAATAATGTGCAGAAATATAAAGACCAAAAACATATTATTAAATTAAGCAGAAATACTATCTATGATTCTGTGATTTCTTATAAAAATAGTTTTGATATTCAAAAAAAAGATATTCTTACAGTAACAATTCATCGAACTGAAAATATTTATAATAAAAGAAAATTAAAAGAATTTGTAAACCTATTGCTTGAGATAAAAAAAAGAAATATTTTTCAGGAAGTAGATTGGTATTGTCACGATATTACTTTTTCAGCACTTAGAAAAAATAATTTTATTGAAGTGCTTTCTAACAATAAAATTAATTTAAAAAGCCTAACTACACATAGTGAATTTATAAACGTTTTACTGTCCTCAGCATGCGTAATTACGGATGGTGGTTCGATTGCTGAAGAATGTTCAATTTTGAATATTAAGACTGTGATTTGGAGAGATGTTGTTGAAAATGTTGAATACTTAAATGAAAGTATTCTCTTAGCTAAATATGATATCAATCAAGCCCTTGATTTTATGAAAGTAAAAAGCAATAAGGTTATAGTTGATGAAAACATAACTAGCCCCTCTAAAGAGTTTGTAAAACAACTATTAAACTTATCGTCACTAAAATAAAAATATGCAAATAGACTTATTTGATACAAAAATAAAAGATCCAAAATTATTAAAAAAACTAGGTGTGTCTTATAGTGGTCTTCTTAAAAATGGACAATATGTTCTTGGAGAAAATCTATTAAATTTTGAAGTTAGCTTATCTGAATACCTTAATACAAAATATGCTGTTGGAGTAAATTCAGGCACTGATGCTTTACAGCTTTCACTAATAGCTTCTGGAATTAAAGAGGGAGATATAGTCATAACTTCAGCATTCACTTATTTTGCTACAATTGAAGCCATAAAAAACGCTGGTGGAAAACCTTACTTAGCAGATATTGAATTAGAGACATTACAAATTAATCTTAAAACTATAGATAAAAACATTTTAAAAAAAGCTAAATTTATTATTCCAGTTCACCTCTTTGGAGGCTTGGTAGATGTTAAGCATTTACTTCATATTTCAAAAGAGTATAAACTAAAAATAATTGAAGATGTTGCTCAATCATTTGGAACTAAATTTAAGAATAAATTCTTAGGTAATTTTGGTGAATGTGGAGCTTTTTCCTTTTATCCCACAAAAACACTCGGATCTATAGGAGATGCTGGTGCGGTAACAACAAATAAAAAAAGTATCTATGAAAATCTTATTAAATTAAGAAATCACGGGCATATCGACAGAGATAATTTTAAATTTTCAGGTTTTAACTCTAGGTTAGATGAAATTCAGGCAATTTATCTAAATGAAAGATTGTCAAATATAGATAATGAAATAAAAAAAAGACAAGACATTGGAAAATTCTACTTAAATAAATTGAATGATTTAAACAAAATTAAATTTTTTAATAATAACTTGAAAACCTATAACTATTTTCCAGTACTGGTTGGATCAAGAAGCGAGAGAGATAAATTAAGGATGCATTTACTAAAAAATAATATTCAGACTTCAATTTATTATAAAGTGCCATTAAGTGATTTAAAATTTAACTGGATATTAAAAGGGGGGGGTTATGAAAATGTCAATTATGTAAAAAAACGCATTCTATGTTTACCCATATATCCTGCTTTAAATAATTCTAAACTTAGTTATGTAGTTAGAAATATTAAAAATTTTTATGAAACATAGAGTAGGGCTAATCGGATATGGTGCAATGGGTAAAAACCATGCGAGAATCATAAATAGTATTAAAGAATGTGAATTGATAGGCGTTTATGACAACAACATACAAAATTCTGATAAAGACATCGTCTTTCATGAAACATTGGATTCTCTAATTGATTCTTGCGAGATTATAATAATTTCTACCCCTACCAATACTCATGTAGATTTATTGAAACTTTGTATTGAAAAGAAAAAAAATGTTTTAATTGAAAAGCCTTTGTCAAACAATTTATCTGAAATAAATGAAGTAAAAAATTTAATTAAGGATTCAAGTAACTTTTATTTAATAGGGCTTTTAGAAAAGTTCAATCCTACAGTAAAATTTTTAAAATTAGAAAATTTAAATGATATTCAAAATATTACTGTTAGGAGGCTTTCTCCATTAAATCAAACAAATAGAAATGAAGATAATGTATTGTTAGATTTGACAATTCATGATTTTTCTATTTTAAAAGAATTATTAGGTTTGGATTTAGATAAATTAAATTTTGAATTCTTTTTCAAAGAAGATAGCGAAAGTAATCATGTAGATATATTTGGAAAATATAAAAAATCCAATATCGTTATAACTACATCTAAGATATATCAAAAAAAAGTAAGGAGCATCGAATTACTAACTACAAAAAAATTATACGTTTGTAACCTTATTCAAAATTCAGTAGAAATAATTTCAAATGATGAAATATCAATGATTTCTAAAAATAAAAATTATGGCCATATTGAAAATTCACAAATATCCTACCCAGTGATACAAAATGTAGAACCGTTACTTAGTCAGTTCAGATACTTTTTAGAAGATATAGAAACTAATGACTGTAAAAATAATCACAAATTATTTTTGGAAGATATTTCAATGCATGAATATCTTATAAATAAAATTTAAATAAAAAAATACTTATTTAAAAATCTATATTGCTTCATAGGAATTTTTGGCAATCTTCTCTGCAAATAATATCTTTCTTTGCTTTCTAACAATTCTAAAAATAAAGAATAATAATTCATACACATTTTTTGCCCAGTGAACGGATATTCCTGTAATTTTTTTTTATAAAAATCTAAACCATTTTTCATTTCATAAATTTTTTCTTCAAGGTTTTCTATTTTATAACTAATTCCAAAATCTTTACAATATTCGGTTATACCACCACTTTCAATAAATAAAATTGGTAACCCACATAAAGCACCCTCTATATGGTGCATTCCTGCTGGTTCGTTAATTGAACCAGTTAAATATACATCATGATTTCTTAATTCTCCAGATAAAGATTCTCCAAACAGGGGTTTAATTACTTTTATATTTTCAAAGTAAGAATTTTTAGGTAAATTTCCAATATATGTGAATTCAAAATTAGCATTAATTTCAGGATTATTCAAAAGTTCATCCATTTTTTCATATATTACTTTACCTTTATTTTCGTTATCTCCCCAATGGTGTGTAACTATAGATAATTTTTTATTTATTTTTTTGTTATGTGTGTAAAATATATTTTCATCACCGCCATTTCTTATTACAGAATAAGATTTTTTTTCAAAGCCTTGATTTACAAATAAATTTAACAACCAGTTACTAATAAATATTGTATGATCTGAAACATTTGATGAGTTAATAATAAAATTATTTAAGTTTTTTGTATCTTTTCTTTCATCACACTCATTAATTCTGTTTACAACTAAAGTATTTGAATTTACAAATTTTATATACTTCAAGACTTCGATGTGTGTAAATGATGATATTTTTGTATAACGTCTTGGTTCAGTAATTAATATTAAATCAATATCTTTGTCATTTAAATGATTTATAACTACTATACCTTTTTCTATTAAATAATTTCTTAATTGTATTGCAAAATTATTTCCTCCCCCCCAAGGTCCGTCAACAAAATTTGAACCTATACTCACCTTTTTTAGATCTAGTCTATTCATATTTTTTTTGGTATTTTGCACCATTTCTAATCATATTTGCTTATTCTTTCTAAGTATTTATTTGCAACAACAGTGTTTGTATCATCATAAAGCTGAATTTTAAATGCTTTTTGTTTTGGATAATTTTGGTGGTATAGGTCTGGGTTATCTATGTACTTTACGATATTAGGTTCAAGATCGTCCAAATTCGAAATATTGCCAAATCTTAAAAAGCCCTCCATGAAAATACCTAATGGAAACGAATGAGGTATATCTAAAAATATAACTGGTCGATCGAGCAAAATATAATCAAAAGATATAGAAGACCAATCAGTTAATAAAATGTCCGATACTAATAAAAAATCTTCAACCTCCTCGTACTCTTTAAATGGAAAATATAAAATATTTGATAAATTGCGTATTTTTTTTAAAAACTTTTTTTTAAAAATAGTATTTAAATGTGGTCTAAATACAATTAAATAATTATTTACACTAGCTATGGTATTTAAGTGCTTTAAAAAATCAAAATTATTAGGTTGCATAAATTGATTTTCTATTTTACTTTTGTCATGAATCCAAGTTGGAGCATAAAGAATTATTTTTTTGTCTATAGGTAAGTTGAACTTTAGTTTAATCTTATTTGTCTTCTCGTTTTGATCTAATAAATTATTAAATTTTTTTAAGTAGTCTAACCTACCATATCCTGTCACAACTAAGTTATTTTTTTTGTAATTAAATTCCTCGATGTATATTTTTTTATGAAATTCTGAAAATAGCCAAACTTCTGTATAGTTATAAAATTGACTCACTATTTTTTCATTCCATTTTTGAAAAGGAAGGCCGTGATTCGCATCGAAGAAATAATTATCTTTTTCATTAAGTAGTCTTTTCATGTAATGTAATCCATGATCTGAAATTATATATTTTGAACTTATTACTAAATATATATGTTTTGCATTGAGGCCAAAAATAACATTGACTGATTTATCTTTTAGATTTTTATAGATTTTATAATCCAAAGTTAAGTAGTAATATTCGTAATCAGTTTTAATAAGCTCGTTGTATATAGTTTTAATATTTCCATATAGCCTGTGACCATATAAGATAATTCTCTTTTCTTTTGGTTTGTTATAATGATTTGTAATTATAAATAAAATATTAAAAATTAAAAACCCATATATATAAATTAGAATATGTATAGGATTTGTTTTATTGAATTTCATATTTAAAAGGATAAATAAGTAAAAAAAATACATTTCAAGAAAAAATAAAGCTTATGGATATAAATTATTGGGAAAATTATTATACAAAAATTCAAAAACCTTTTGATAGTTCTTCGTTTGCAAAATTTGTTTTAAATAAAATCAACCCTAATCAAACAATTATTGATTTAGGTTGTGGTAATGGAAGGGATAGTATTTTTTTTTCAGATAACAAAATTCAAACTTTAGGGGTAGATCAAAGTTCCGTTGCAATCAAAAACCTAAAAAAATATGAAAATAGTTACTTAAATTTTGAAATTTCTGATTTCAGTAATCTCAAAAAAGAGCAATTTGATTATGGTTATTGCAGATTTATTCTTCATAGTATAAATGAAGTTGAAGAAGAAAATCTCATCAACTGGCTTAGTAAAAATATAACTAAAAATATTTTTATTGAATCAAGAACAAATATTGATGAAAAAAAGTATAAAAAGACAAATCACTATAGAAGATTAATGAATATAGATAGCTTCAAAAAATCATTAGAAAAAAAAGGGTTCAAAATAGAATATGAGGAAGTATCAGATAAATTTTCTAAATATAGTTCTGCTTATAAAGTTAGTGATATAAATTTTGATCCTATCATTGTAAGATTTGTATTAAGTTTATAAATGAATATAAATAGTAATTTTGTTAATTTTCTTAAAGCAATAGTTTTTGTTTGTAGTCTTCTATATTTTAGCTTTTTTGTATTTAATAATTTTGAGCAATTTAAAAACTTTTCAAATTTCAACTTACAAACAATTGCAACATTATTGTTTTTAAAGTTTTTAAATATATATCTGTTATCGAATTTAAATATTTTTATTTTAAAAAATCTTGGGATTAATTTAAAAAATATTGAATCTATAAAACTTACAGTAAGGAATACTTTGGGTAATTTATCATCTCCTTTAAAACTTGGAAGTGGTTACAAATTATCATATTTAAAAGAAAAATATGATATAAAAATAAATGAATATTTGTTTATCACAACCTTCTACTCAATATTTAATTTAATACCAATATTTTTAATATTTTTAATATTTTCAATTATTGGAAATCAAAAAACTGTTATAAATAATTTAATCATAATAATTTTTATTTTTTTTGGTCTTGTGTTTTTAACACTGAGTATTCAAAAGTTGCCATATTTTAAAAAAATAAATATTGGAATATCTAAAACGCTAATATCTAAAAATAATTTAATAATTCAATTAAACAATATTCTTTTCTTTTTAAGCTCTTCATTTATTGTGTATTTGATCATAATTAATTTATCAAATCTTGATTCATTTTATGCTTCAATCTCTTACAATTTTTTAGGGTCATTTGTAAATATTGTTAATTTAACCCCAGGAAATATTGGAATTAAAGAAGGTCTGATTATTACTTTTAACAATATTCACAAGATTGGCTTCAACCTTGTAATCATTACTTCATTTTTAGAGAGATTTTTAAGTTTTATAGCTTTATTTGTAACTCAAATAATTATAAGAAGTAATTAGTAAAAAGTAATTAATATAAAAGTATGAACGCATGCATAATTCTTGCTTACAACGAAGGTAAATTTATTGAGAAAAATGTAACAGAAGTTGTATCTCTATTTGAATTAGTAATTGTTGTCAATGATGGGAGTACGGACAACACAAAAGAAATTCTTGAGGAATTAAAATATAATAATTTAAAAATCATCAACAATCATAGAAATCTTGGTGCTGGAAAATCTCTTGAGATAGGAATTAATGAATTTAATAATTCTGATTGTAATATATTAATTAAAATTGATGGTGACGGACAATTTAAATTAAATGACATTAAAAGGCTACTGTCCCTTTCAAAAAATAATTACGACTTTGTAAAGTGTGATAGGTTTTGGGAAGGTGGTATTCAAGGTGAAATACCAACAATAAGATATATTGGAAATTCAATAGCATCGTTGTTTATTAAAATTTCAACTGGCAATTGGAAAATAAATGATCCTTTAAATGGGTTATTTTTATTTTCAAAAAAAAGCTTAAAGAATTTTTCACTTCCAAAAATATTTCATAAATATGGATATCCATTTTATTTAAATATTTTTATGAATAAGAACATTCTTTCCAATAATTTTAAAAATGCACAAATTAAAAATACAGTCACATATAGTGATGAAAAAAGTAAATTAAGACCTTCGATAATGTTCGTAAAGTTGCTTTGGTATTCAATTATTAGTTATAGTAAAAAAATTCTTGTGAAATTTAGATATTCTAATTTACAAATTTCGGGCATTTTTGATGTTTTCTTTTTAATTTTTATAATATCAACAACTTATAGCGGTTCAAAACTAGTTCTTATAAATTTAGAATATCTTAAAGGTTCAAAAGCAAGCTGGTTATTCCTTACCATACTATTGTTTTCTCTATCTTCTTTTTGTTTTTACTATTCACAAGCATATGAAAAAAAAGTTTATGAAGATAAATTCGAAATTTTATGAAAACTAAAATTTTCAGATTTTTACTAATCTTTTTAATTATTTCAATCTTTGCTAAAACAGATTACCGTCTTGATACAGGGATATATTGTTGCAAAGATGATCATGATTACTACGCACATGCTGAAACTTTAATAATTGACTTTGATTTTGATTATTCTAACCAATTTCTTGGTAATGAATTTAAGCGTTTCAACTATAATAACAAACCCGCACCTTCGGCGTTCTTTGGAAGTGGCCTTCTTTCGGCTCCTTTTCTATTTATTGGAAATCTGTTTGATAAACTATTCAACAGCAGTGATTTGTTTAGCTACAAATTAATTTTTTATTCTTTTAGCTCTATATTTTATTTAATTTTTACCTGCATTTTGTGGAACAGAATAGCTAGAGAAATGCGAAAAACAATAACTCCATTGGCTGTTTATTTATTTATTTTAGGATCAGGTGTTGGTTATTTTGCTTTTGAAAGATACAGTATGTCCCATGTTTATGAAGTTTTTACTATGTCTTTAGTAATCTATTTTTCCATTAAGTACACAAAATCAAATTCAAATTTTTATAGCTTTGCCGTTCCTCTTAGTGTTTGTCTTTCATTAGTTACAAGATGGGTTAATCTTTATGCCTTAATTATTCCAATAATTATAATAAAATTTCTCAATGTAAAAAAAATAAATCTTAAATCTGACAAACTGTTTATCTTGTCGTCAATAATTTCATTTGGATTATTCTTATTACATTCTTATTTAATTTATGGAGTAATAACAATAAATCCAGAATTTGTTTATAACACATCTGGAACTATGGAAAGATACCTTGCTAACAGTCCGTCTTTTTTCTTATTTCTATCAAATAATATTAAAAACTTATTTGTTCTTTTGTTTTCTCAAGAATTTGGATTATTTTGGTTTGCTCCAATAATTTTTTTTGGTTTTTACATTTCTCTTAAAGAAACCCTTAGCTTTAAAAACACAAATAAAACAAAAATTACTTATCTATTAATACTCATATGTTTTCTGCAAATATTCGCTCTTGTTATGATTTGGCGATCAACAGGATCCTCATATGGTTTTAGGTATACTTTCAATTTGGCTCCACTTGGGTTGTTAGTTTATTTATTAAATACAAATAATTCAAAAATTCATCAAAGATATTTGGTCATTTTTTCAATTTTTTCAATGTTATCTGTAATCTTCTTTGAAACTACAAAGTCCACTCAACTCTCTTTAGTATATGTAGAAAATTCTTTTGGCAGAATAACAAAGTTTACTCAGCCAAATTACCTGATAGGATATCTTGAATCTATATTTGAGTTTCAGTCATACTTAAAAATATTCGCCCAGAGTTTTCTAGGATTTATTTTCTTTTTCATAGTCCTCAAGATCTTTAGCATCAATGAATTTAATGAATTTATGTCTGGGCTTTCTCTTCCAATATACAATGAGGATATTCAAGTTTTATTCAACAAAGTATCTGCCATAGAATTCCATAAAGTAATAACATTGATACTGTTAATATCAATATCTACTTTTTTGATATTTAATGACAATGAAAAACATCATCAATGAATAGATTGGCTAACTCTCCTAGGTTTAAGGCTGCAAAAAATATTATTCTTAGATCTTTTCCAGAACAAATTAATGACTTAATCTTGATTCTTTTATTCTCTCTTAAGTATTTATTTGTATCAAAAAGGAAAGAATTAGTAATAGTATCAGCTGCAGATAAATCACATTTGGATAGCGTGCAAAATCTTTTTGACTCATTACAGAAATTTGAAAAAGATTCAACTTTAGTTTTTTATGATATTGGGTTGAATCATGAACAAGAAAATAATTTTAAGTCAAAGTATCCCCAAATAATATATAAAAAATTTAAATTTGCATCTTATCCAGAATTTGTATCAAAAGTTGATAGCGATGGAAAGGTTGGTTCTTATGCTTGGAAACCACAAATAATCAAGGAATGTATAAGCGATTACGATACAAGTGTTTTGTGGCTTGATGCTGGATGTAAAATAAATAAAAAACTTAAACTTATAAGAATTAATTTGAACGTTAAGGGTTTATACATCGCTAGCAGTGTTGGAAAAATTTACGAGTGGACTTACAGTAAATCAATTGAGAATATTAATTTGCCTCAAAAGTACTTAAATAAAAAAAACTTTGCTAGTGGAATGATAGGAATTAATCCTCAAAAAAAATACAAAAAAGAACTTTTAGATGAATGGGCCAAGTTGTCTTTAAATAAAAATATTATTGCTCCAGAAGGTAGTTCAAGAAAAAATCATCGTCAGGATCAATCTATTCTAACTATGTTAATTTATAAAAATGGACTTCATAATTTCATAACAAAAACTTATAAAATATTTGGAATAACAATTCACAATGACCCAAAGAAAATATATTTTTGGCCAATAAACAAAAACTTAGAAGTTGAAAAATTTTTTGTGAGTTGGACTTCAAAGAATTTAAATCATACTTCAAGAACATATAAAAATGCTGAATATTTAATTTGTAGTAACTTAGAACAAATAAAAAAAATAAAAAAAGTAATTAAAAAAAATCAAAAACTTATATATATATCAAACGTGTCAGACTTAAATGAAAATCAGTTAAAAAAATATAATTATCTTCTTTCAAAAGTGCTTGTAATACAAGGTAATGAAGTAAAGCAGGATAATAATGAAATTTTTGAAAGTATCAATATTCATGACTTTAAAGATAAATTATTTAGTTAAAAGATAAGTTAATGAAATAATTATTTAAGATTATTAATAATGTATTTGTTAATTAGAACCAGTAAATTTATCTCTTTTGTTTCAGCAAACTATTTGCTGATCTTTTTTAGCAATGATATTGACATTGAACAATTTCAAAAAGATCTAAATTTTATTTTTGGACCTAATGGCATTTCACAAATATTGATATATCTCATTATTTCAATTTTTGTAGTTATATTAACTTTTATTGTTAAACAAATATTAAATCCATTTGTTGAAATATTCATCATGAGGTATTACAAATTGAGTTTTTATTTTTTAATTAACATATTATCCATCTCAACAACGTATATCGTGCTTAGAATATATGGTTATTCAAGATTTAACTTACTTTTATATTTAGCATTTGCTTCGTTTTTGTTCGAAATATTTGATAGAGTCGAAAGAAAATTATTATAAGTATCGTTTAAGAAACTTCTCGTTCATAAACTTTTTAGCACTACCTTGAAAGTGAATATTTATTAGTCTCATTTTCTTTTTTCGAAATTTATCATACAAAAATATATTTCGAGTATTTGAATCATTATATATTTTTATCCGTTTATTCATTCCAACTCTAAATTGATTGTCAACTTTATCTCCAATTGGATCTGAAAAATTATCCATAAAAATATATTCCTCATTATCTTGACTAGAAAGAATTGGAGCCATTAAATTTTGTACTTTTAGTATTTTTTCAGAATGAAGTAAATAAAAAAGAGTC
>MDTB01047581.1_pt1 | contig 20365 bp, 16 predicted proteins | sample 811161 | NCBI WGS metagenome assembly MDTB01 (sample SAMN05326650, study PRJNA326480) | marine metagenome | isolation source: seawater | place: Mediterranean Sea | collected 2009 | reverse complement strand
CTGTCTTTGGTGCTTACCTTTTATCTCTTCTTCAACTAATTAGCGAGCTATTGGTAGTACTCGTAATTACGGCACTCTTAATTAAAATATCTCCTCTCATTACGTTACAGGTAATTTTGATTGTCGGAGTTATGATTGCCACGGTTCATTTTGCCCTGCGGACAAGATATTATAAATGGTCGCAAATAAAACTTGAATTGTTGCAGAAACGTATCCTTTGGCAGAACCAGAGCCTTGGGGCGGAAAAAGAGCTTCGTGTTTTGGGCCGACGGCACATCTTCAACGATGTATACAGTGACATTTTAAAGCGTTTGGCGCGGGTGTTGGTTTTATCATCCACAGCGGCTGAGATACCTAGATTATTCCTTGAGTTGGTTATGTTAACGGCATTAGTTTTTGTGGTTATTATTCCGTTCGCAAGCGCCGGACAGCTTGGCCAGATTATGCCAACCCTCGCGGCGTTTGCCGCAGCGGGACTACGGCTGATGCCATCAGCAAATCGGATCCTTTCGTGTCTTCAGAACATGAAGTCTGCATTGCCATCAGTCGAGAGAGTGCATCGTGACTGGTTGCGGTATGCAAAGGATAAATTGAATAGTCCCGGCGAGGCCGGGCTGATCCGTTTTAAGAAATCATTTTTTGTTGAGGAAATTTCATTTACCTACTCTGGGCGCAATGAAGAAGCGCTCAAGAACATCTCGATAAAAATTTGTGCTGGGGATACGGTTGGTATTGTTGGTCAATCTGGTGCCGGAAAATCTACATTAATTGACATCGTTTTAGGTGTCCTAAAGCCAAGTCAGGGCCGTTTAGTAATGGACGGTGTAGATATTTCTCTGGACACGCGCCCATGGCAGCAAAGCGTGGGTTATGTTCCTCAAAATGTCTACTTGATAGACGACACAATTCAAAGAAATATCGCACTTGGTATTCCTGATAGTGCGATAGATACCCAAAGAGTGGAAACGGCGATAAAAAAAGCGCAGCTGTCTTCTCTCGTTGAGGCATTGCCAAATAAGCTCGAAACAGTAGTTGGTGAGAATGGCGTACTTATATCGGGTGGGCAGCGGCAGCGCATAGGAATCGCTCGCGCGTTATATCATGACCCACCCGTTTTAGTGTTTGATGAGGCAACCTCGGCTTTAGACAATGAAACCACGGCCGAGATTCAAGAGGCTATTAGCTTACATAAAAACGCAAAAACAATTTTAGTGATCGCCCATAGGCTGAGTTCAGTACGTGCCTGCAACCGTTTAATAGTGCTAAAAGACGGGGAAATTATTGGAGACGGGACATACGAAATCCTTAGCGAAACTTGCTCGCACTTTGAGCGCTTGGTGCGGTTAGATAAATTTTAAATATAAACGCAACTGGTCTAAGGCTCCTGCGGGATTGCAGAATCAGATGACTGCCCAAAATCTCAAAATTAATTTACGGACAATACGCGAGAGAAAATATGGAATTCTCTCGTCGTAAAGTCATAGCATTTGTTGGAGCATTATTTGCTGTCAACACAGCGAATTCTGCAAATGGTGCCTTGTCTCGTGTTTCAGGTTTTGGAGCTGTTGACAGCATTGTTTGGTCACCTGATGGTAGCGCACTAGTAACAGTCAATGGCCCGTTTCTTACATTGTGGGATCTCATTACAAAGAAGCGTAGACGCATACCATTAAAACAGCGAGCCAGGTTCCGAGCGATTTCATTTTCGAGAGATGGACTCCGATTATTGCTCGGTACAGAATTTGGGGACGTGTTTGTCTGTAATGTCAAAACAGGCGAAATACACGATAGTTATTCATTGGGCTCAACCACTGTCGTTTCAATCGTAGAGGCTGCCGATGGGGTTATATTTGCTGGACTTTGGGACGGGAAGCTAACACTTCGCCGTGGAAAAGCCCGGCCAGTATTAGTAAAGCAAGCGCACTTGTTCGGCTGGGTGACCCTAAGCGCAAGCGCCGATGGCCAGATCATTGCCAGTTGCGGTGACGACCAAAAGATCCTTTTTTGGAACGCGCGGACGGGGGAAAAGATTGGGAGCCTTACTGCGGATAATATAGGCGAAAAGGCTATGTTAGCCCAAATTGCAGGTATTTCTTTCCTTCCAGGCAACCGTTTCTTAAGCTGGGCGGTAAATGGGGTTCATTGGCCCATTATGACATTATGGGACTTAAAAACAGGAGAGATCCTCAGGCAAGGTGCTCAGACAAAAGACCCATCAGGGATAAATCTTTTGAGCTTGAATAGAGCAGGTTCACTCGGAATTTATAAACCGCTCTTGGGCTCCTCTACTTTAATACTTTTTGATATTAAGAACTGGATACGGCTTTGGAAGAAAGACTATGGTGCAACGTCTAACCCTACGGCCCTCGCCATTTCTCCAAGTGGGCATATAGTTGCAGTTGGCCAAAAACTTGGAGGAATAGAATTTATCGAACCTCAGGGCGGCAGCCTCTTGTTATCTCTTTATGATGACCTTGAAGAGACGAATGCTTATTCCCCAGATGGCACAAAAATTTCGTTATCAAATGCGCTTGAGGTGGTTGCCCGTCAGGATAATACATTTTGAAAATGAATACTCTGCACATGATCTTGAGGGAGTTGCAATCGTGGATATTTCTGCGTCAACAACGAAAAATAATGGCACAATACCCACGGGTCCGTATTTTCACTCTCATTCTGGTTATATTTCTCATTCCATTTTGGCAATTCAATATATTTGAACACCGGTCTGAGATCACAAATGAACATCGGATTTGGGGTATGCAGGGAAACTCTGGGCAATGGAAATTTGTTTATTTTTTTCATTATCTGGGGATTTATCCCGTTGCGGCGGCTGGTGAAAGAATGGTTCTTCTTGCAAACAAAGAGTCGGCCGCAGAGGCATTTCGAATGGCTGAGTATGGTATTTATGTTGGGGAAACTGCAGAGCAATTATCCTTAATCCCATATTTGTTAGATGTTTGGATTGGTGGAGACCCTCGACACCCTTCTGTTACGCCGGCGACTGCTTTTGGTTTTACTTTAGCGTTATTAGCGATCTGGATAGCTTTCTGGAGTGTTCGTCTCGAGGTTTTTGGCGCATTCTTCGTTTTGCTATTAGGAAGCGACTCATTTCAATTATATGAAGTTTACCGCGCCGAAAATGTGTTTTCATGGGTGCGAACAACAGGTTTATTTGCAATGGCCGCAGCTATCCCTCTTTTGTTAAATCCAAATTTTAGATTGCCCAATAAGGGGATCCTCTATGTTGGATATCCATTTATAGTGGCGTTATTTACCGGGCTTATGTTTGGCGCATCTCGACATATGAGACCTGAATGTATGATGACCATGCCTGTAATCCTAGTTGTTTTAATGATTTATAAGACTGAAACGTGGCGGACAAAAGCGTATCTTGCTTCCCTTTTTCTTGGCTCATTTGTTTTAGCTCAGAGCGCGTTGCAATGGCATTTCCGAGTTCTAGGCCTTGAGAGTCATCGTACCGTAGTTGCAGCTGGTGGTGCGAGCGTGAAAAATCCTCTAAATGAGACAATATTTCATAATTTTTGGCACCCAATGTGGATCGGAGTCGGAGACTTCGATACTAAATATGGATATTTGTACGATGACAATACAGCCGTTCGCTTTGTTACACCAAAAGTTGGACCACCTGGAACAGTTTTCAATTATGACTCCGATGTTAGAGCCTATGGAGCACTGCGTGAAAAGCTTTTAGGCGACATCGTTCGTGACCCACTTTGGTATGGGGAAATACAATTCAAAAGGCTCCTCCGGGTGTTATCTGAAGGATCTCCACCACGGATTTGGTGGGGTTCTGGTGGAATTAAAATGCCTGCATCCAATCACGGTTCGTTTTATGTTACATTGATTGTAATTGCTGTGTTGCTGATGACAAGACGTTGGAAATTTTTGGTTGCCGCATTTCTCTCTCTAGCATTTGGCGGTGTAGCATTTTTTGTTACCTCGGCGGGCGGCACTCATTATTATTCTGCTATACACCTTTTCTCTATGGCATTTTTATTAGGTGTATTATGTGAATCAGGATTAGGCCTGGGGACTGGGTTGCGAAAAATAAAATTCGGAGTTAGACAATGAAAGAAGATTTTGCCGCCATTATAAAAAGAACGCCTGATGGATGGTCTGCTTCTATTCCATCACTTGGGCTTTTAGCGGAAGCTTCAGATGCGAATGCGACAGTTAAAGCTCTCGTAGAGCACCGTGAAAAATTAAAACACGAGTTTGAAGAAGCGGGCTTTGATCTACCCGACATTAAAGTAGATTATGGCGTACAAGCTCCTTGCAAGGGAAATATTAAACCCTTTGCGCTTCGGGCGGTCCTTGTGGCGGCCCTTACGGCTGCCGTTGTTCTTTTTTCTGCGATTACCCTCAATCTAGTAATTAATTATCAGTTTAATCGATTTATGGTTGTTGCAGAAACTGCAAAAACTTATCTTAATCCGACAACTTTTGGGCGAGCCCTCTTTGGGTCGCTGGATAGACTCGCTGCACGTGCCCGTGTCATGAAGCCAGAGAATGTTGAACGGTTAGCAGTTAATATCAGAGTAGTTAAGCGTTCGTTGGAACCAGTATTGAGAGAATTTGGACCGCTAACACGCTGTCTAGTGTCTCAAAACCTTAATGAAGCATCAAACGAAAGTAAGATCGATTAGTTCGGTTTTTACTTTATACGCTAGTATATGATGAATGATGACATAAAGCCAAAGACTAAGTTGGTCATGCATGCGGACGATTTTGGCCTTTCCTTCGGTTTTAACCAGGGAATTCTGAGGGCGTATCAAGAGGGCTGGCTTACGAGCACGTGTGTTCGAGTAAATGGCCCAGCATATCAAAACGCGATTGAAGAAATTTTGCCACAGATACCAGACGTGGGTATGGGCCTGCACTTAAACATAGTCGAGGGAAAATCTTTACGATCGTTTAAAAAAACAAATTCTTCAATTGTTGATATCGATTACAATTTTAACTGCAACTTTGGGGAACTTATTTTAAAATCTGCAAGTAGGGAAATTTTGAGAGAAATTGAGGATGAATTTCGTGACCAAATTGAGCGAGCTCTTAAACATTTACCACAAATAGATCATTTGAATTCACATCAACACTCACATGCTATTCCAGCCATTTTTGAGATAGTGTGTAAATTAGCTGATGAGTATGGAATAGGACATGTTCGCCTTCCAAAAGAGAGAATGTATATAGAGGATCGCAAAATATTGAGCGCAAGGCCTTGGTTTGTCGCAAATATTTTAAAAAATCGTATTTTAAACCTTTTTGGCACACACAATCTCAAAACGGCCCATAGGTACAATATAAAGACTAATGATTTCCTCATCGGTATTCTTTACACACAATATATGAACAAAGACCGGTTTTTGGCAGGTTTGAAGGCACACGCTAAAAAATACGAAACGCAAAATATTGAGGTCTTGTTCCATCCAGTAGTGATACTAGGGACGAAGTTAGAGAAATATATAGATAGGGATGTCCGTAACTACATTATCAACCTTGCTAGGCACGAGGAACTCCAAACGCTAATGGACAAAAATCTCTTCGATAAATCTTGGTTAAATAAGATCCAATTGACGAATTATAAATTGCTAGGGTTATCCCATTGTGGTGCTGGCGGGAAGTTAGAAAATCATGTTACAAAAAATATTGCCGAAGGCTCTAATCAAACGCCTCAACTTAAAGCTTTGATAGTTCTGGATGAAGTAACTTTTCACCACCCAAAGCTTTTAAAATGGCTCGCGACTCGTTGCCACCACATAAATGTTCTTGAAGTTATAATAGTTACCCTCCCAAAGGGCGGAAAATTATCAAAGTATCTTTTACGAAACTGGTTTAATCTTGGGGTATGGCAATTCTTACTCCTTGGGGCGAAAAAAGTTACCTTTGATTTTTTTGGACGGTTGCCAATTCCTGTGCGAGGAGATTTCGACTCTTCGGTTGAGCGGGTGGCATTAAGACTAAGGTTGAAATTTCAGCATATCTCATCACTTGATGACCGAAAGTTCCGAACACATGTGAGGCAAATTCAGCCAGATGTTATCTATTCGTCGAACTCTCTATTCTTTGACACAGAATTTCGTAGCTATGCCAAACGTTGTTGTATCAATCGCCACTCTGCGCCTTTGCCATCGTACGGTGGTATCCTTCCTATTTTTCGTGCGTTGCAATTTGGGGAATCTTTCATTGGTGCCTCGGTTCATGAAATGGAGAGTGAAATGGATGCTGGCCGTGTTTTATCGAGAAAGTGGTGCCCAATAATGGGCGGTGACACGTTAGATAAACTATACGATATCAGCTTTACATTGAGTGCAGTAGCATCTGACGAGACTTTTCGAAAATTAAGATTTCATGAGAAAACAGTGGACCCTGAAGGAGAAACTTTACCCAAGTCGTACTTTAGTTATCCCGAGAATGAGGACTGGGAAGAATTTAGAAATAGGAAGGGCCGTTTTATTTAATTATTATCCTAATTGCGAATGTTTTAAATAGCGGCCTCGCGATTTCATTGTATCCATGAATTTTCTCGATATATTTTTAGCCAATAAATTGATGGTTGAGCACCGGTCTATTTTAACTCAGAAACGAATATTAGTTACTGGTGGTGATGGGTTTATAGGACGTTATCTGGTGCAGAGCCTAAAAAATCTTGGATCTCACGTAATCAAATTTGATAGGGATATTAGAAATTATTCAGGGTTCGAACATCGATTTGATATCTTATTTCATTTGGCCTCTGCTATGCCTAAAAACTTTTTTCAAAATTCGCAAGAAGCTTACGCGATCAATCGTCAAGGTCTTGAAAATGCTTTAATGGCGTGTGCTCGACAAAAGGCAGTTCTTATCTTTCCGTCGTCCGCAAGTGTTTATCGGATTCCGTATACTGATATTAAAATTGCCGAGGATTGGCCAGTTGATCCGCTTAGTCCATATTCAATTTCTAAAGCAGAATGTGAACGAGTCTGTATGGATTCTGTTGAACGCGGCAACGTGCAAACAGCAATCCTTCGGATTTTTAATCCTTACGGGGTCACACAGCGAAAAAACTCTATTTTAGGTTATGTGTTAGAATCTTTAATGGAAAACAAACCGATTGAAATAAAAGTGCCTCTGGCGCGACGTGATTTCATTCATGTCGCTGATGTTGTTTGTGCATTAATATCTGCGGGCTTGTGCCCCTTCCCTAGGCCACTGAATATAGGCTCGGGAGAGTCATCGGTTGTCGAGGAAATCGTTAAGGAAGTATTAGTGCGGAAACCGACAAGCAGTTCTGTAACCTTCTCTGAGTTAGCGGATCGACCTACCGTAATCGCAAACAATCAAGCAGCTTTTGATCAGTTAGGGTGGCAGCCGAAAATTCCTTTGCCGTTTGGATTGGATGAGATAACAAGAAAAACATGCCCGATAATTTGAGCTAGATAATCATTTAAACACAAATAGGTTGGCCTCATAGTGAGTTTTCCGAAAATGTTGGGCAGATTAAATTAGTCTTTTTATAGGGCATATACGATTGAAGCCTCGATAATATCTCTTAAGAGTATTTCTCTGCTCAAATAAATTATGTGCGGCATATGACTAAATATTCTAAATGCCTAGTCTGTGATAGCCCAATGTTGCCAGCGAAGCTGCAAGGCCTTCTTCGATGCGAGCACTGTCAATTTGTGACGGCAGATATGAACTTATCAAAGGAGGATCTTCAAAACCTCTACGCTACGAACTACTTTCAAGGTGGCGAATACGTTGACTATCTTGCAGAAGAGCCCAGTTTAACTCACAACTTTTTTAGACGCCTTGATACGTTGTTGAGATTATTACCTAAACATCAGGCATATAATCTTTTCGAGGTTGGCTGTGCCTTTGGATTTTTTTTGGATCTCGCTAGGCCTTATTTTTCAAATGTAGCGGGCTGCGATATTTCCAAAGCAGCTATTAGTCATGCGAGAAAAATGTACAAATTGAATGTGTACGAGGACGAATTTACAGCAATTAAAAACAGCCCAACGTATGATTTGATTTGTATGTGGGACACTATTGAACATATTAAACACCCCGATCAATATGTCTCTCATGCGGCAAATATCCTTTCAGAAAATGGATTAATAGCGTTAACTACAGGTAACATTGGAAGTTTAAATGCGAAGTTTCGCGGTCCTAGGTGGCGAATGATACATCCACCCACGCACCTTCACTATTTTAATAAAAAATCGATGTTTCATCTCCTAGAGCGCCACAATTTTGAGGTTATACACTTTGAACACCCAAGTGTTGCACGTTCTATTCAGTTTATATTAGGTAAAGTAATTCCAGATGGGAGGATAAAGGACTTCATTATGGAACAATTAACTCGAACCGGACTGGCGGATTTCAAATTATCAATTAATCTATTCGATATAATGTATGTTATAGCGCGGAAGGTTCGCTAGTAGTGCCCGAATTAGAAGAGAAAAATCCAAAGATACGGATTTTACCTGCACGTCTTTCTATTGCAACAACAGCTTTTAACGAGGCAGACAACCTTCGGGCATTTTGTGCGTCGATTCGAGACAGCCTGAAATCAATTAATATAGAGATTGAAATTATCATCGTAGATAATGGAAGTGTTGATGATACATTAGAGATATTGAGAGAGTTAAGTTTAATCGATAAGTCAGTCCGCTATGTGAGTCTGACCCGAAATTTTGGGCACCAAGGTGGTCTTATAGCGGCGATGAGCGCGACCCGGGGGCAAATCGTAGTCACTATGGATGCAGATCTGCAGCATCCTCCGTCAGAGATTCCGAAAATGCTCGAGCTTTGGCAAAGAGGTTTCGATATTGTAAATACAAAAAAGAGAGAGACTGCCCGAAGGGGTAGTGGGAGGAAAATATTAGACAAGGCTTATTACAGAATTCTCAGCCAGATGTGCCAAATACCTGTCTCTGAAAGCCAGTCGGATTTTCGTCTTTTAGACCGAAAAGCTCTTGATGCACTCATGGCGTTGCCAGAAAAAGAAAAATTTCTTAGGGGCCTGGTCCATTGGATTGGATATAGTTCAACAAATATCGAATATGTTGTTAACAAACGTCACACGGGACAAACAAAATTTAATCTGCGCCAGCTTTGGTCGTTTGGAATAAATGGTATCGTATCATTTTCGCTGGTCCCATTGCGGCTCTTTACTTTAATAGGTTTAACGATATCAGTCGCATCATTGTCATATGCTATTTACTTACTCGTGTGGTGGTGGACTGGGCTTATAACAAATGTGCCGCCGGGATGGGTTACTCTAGCAACAGCACTGTTATTTTTTGGTGGATTTTTATTATCCGCTATTGGGGTTTTAGGTGAATATGTTGGAAAGATTTTGGACGAGGTTCGGGCGCGACCTGCTTATATTGTTCGAGAAAAATCCAATGATGAAGATCTAGTTTGATGGCGGAGTTGGATGGTGAATCACAATTAGTTATTTTGTGCGGAGGACGAGGCCGAAGACTAAGACCTCAGACCGACTTGGTGCCCAAGGCGCTTGTCCCTGTTGCAGGGAGGCCAATAATTGACCATGTCCTAGATAACTACATAAAGAAAGGCCTCGATTCCGTCACTCTTTGTGTTGGGTATAAAGGCAATCAGATTCGTAACCATTTCGAAAACCATCCCAGGAATTTCAAAATATCATTTTCTGATAGTGGAGAGAGCGCCTCAATGCTCACGCGCTTGATGAAAGTGGCCCCGACGCTTAATCAGCCAGCTTTTGTCGCCTATTGCGACACATTCGCTGATCTCAACTTGCAGAATTTAATTCAATCTCACCGCGACCGAAATGCGTTGGCAACTATTGTGACTGCGCGAATTAAGAGTCCATTCGGAATCACTTCCATTAGGGCGGATGATTTTGGACCAGGAGGCATTATAACATCATTTAGCGAAAAACCCATCAATGACTATTTTATTGGCTGTTTTTTCATAGAGTACGATGCTTTTAAACTGGTAACAGAAAAAGAAACTTCGATGCCTGATGGAGAAGGGTTAGTTGCCTTATTTGATCGTTTGATTGACATGAAGCGCTTGGCAGCATTTCAGCATGAAGGTCTGAATATTACGTTCAATACTGAAGATGAGCGGAAAGATGCAGAGAGTGCCTTACAGGGCTTTTACACTTTGCGTGAGGAATAAAAATGAGTGATATAAGAGGAAAGAAAATTATAATAACGGGAGGCGCTGGTTTCATAGGCTCTCATCTCACTCGACGCCTTTCGAATATGGGAGCAGATGTCGCGGTATTGGTTAAGTACAATAGCGTGATAGACAACGTGAGAATTATAGATCTGTGGGATAAGATTCATGTGATTGAAGCAGATCTTAGAAACCTAGACTCGCTGTTGAAAATTCGAGATTTTAATCCAGAAATAATTTTTCACCTTGCTGCCTACAATCATGTGGGAGATAGCTTCGTACACATTAATGAAGCATTGCATGTTAATTCATCGGGTACCGCTAATCTGATCCATGCACTGGGCGATTTTGAAAGATTTATTTACATATCTAGCTCGGAAGTTTACGGCAATCAGCAAAGTGTCCCTTTTGTTGAGACAATGCGCCCATTGCCAGTTTCTCCTTACTCCGTGGGAAAATATAGTGGAGAGTTATATTGTCGAATGTTAATGGAGGAAATGGGACGCCCCATAGTATTATTACGGCCTTTTAATGCGTTCGGCCCTTATCAAAGCGTTCGGGCAATAATTGCAGAGATTGTTCTAAAATGCCTGAGAGGTGAAGATATAGAATCAACCAAAGGTGAACAAACGAGAGAGTTTAATTTTGTGAGCAATTTAGTCGATGGCTTTATTCAGGCGGCATTAAAAAAAGAGGCACTAGGTAATGTTATTAACATAGGTGGTGGAGAGGAAATTTCTATTTATGATCTGATTGTCATGATTCATAAAGAGACTAACTCAACGTCAGAAATGAAAATCGGCGCACTTCCAACTCGGCCTACCGAAATTTGGAGAATGTATGCGGGAAATAACCGAGCCAAAGATATTCTAGATTGGGAGCCACGGATAAAATTTCGAGAAGGGCTAAAAGAGACGATCAAGTGGTATAGGAAATTTAATTCTGCATTTAATACCAAGACGTCAGAACTTTGGCAATTAGCGAATTTTGAGAGAGGCGATTAATTTTAACAAATGGATGGAATTTAGGGATATTGGTGCTGATTCAGAATGTCCAAGCGGTGGAGGCAATGCTATTTTGTGGTCCGGTTGGGCTGCTTAGGCTTAGGTGCATATTATCTTCTTAATTTGGACATCGGCCGGATAGGTTTATCGCTGCATATCATCGCGGATCGGTATTATTGGCTCTATGACCTAGTCCAGATTATTTGATGTCTAGATGTCTCCTCGATAGCGGCGCAGCTGGTTTTATCAGCTCAGGTAATAAGAATGCTTTACCTTCTGTTATGTTTGCTAAAAGTGGTTACACCGACCTTATGAGGTGAAAGCCTTTAGCTCTAGTCGGATAAATGTCTGGAAGGAAAAGTTTGACAGCCATCTTCATAACGAATCACCCTACGCACGCCACTTAGCGGTCCTCCTTGCGTGATGGTTATTCAACAGAGAAAAACATTTAAAATTAATCGTTCTTCAGACATTATTTTTTGCATTAGAGCGAAAAGAATTTAGACCTTTGTCGTACCTGCGTAGATTAGAACACGACGCTTATAGCTTACTTCAGTGTGTATACTGCAAGGGAACCGCTTTAGCCTTGGCGGGAGCAGATACTTTAAAGTGCAACGACTGCAAAGAGTTGTATCCAGTGGTCGAAAAAGAAGGCTTTTGTTCGTTATTGCCACGCGCGGAGACCTCTGATGTTAAATCACAAATTCAAGCATTTTGGGGAGATCTCTATAGCCAGCTATATTCCAAGAATGATCAAGCGCTCACCAAAGACCTTTTAGAAAAGCAGCTTGAAGACCTTGAAGACCTGTTCGTTTTGCGAGGACATCTCGCCGCCGTCGAAATGCCCTTGGCTAATTTAGCGGGAAAGAAGATTTTAGAAATTGGCACGGGTGGTGGGGGCCATTCATGCCTTTTTAAAAAACGCGGCGCCAATGTCGTCGCGGTCGACATTACTTTGGAGAGAGTGCGTTCCACAGCAAAAAAACTCAAATTGGTTGAGAATGGGTGCGGGATTGCCTATCAGGCAGATGCAGAGATTCTGCCGTTTCGCGATGATAGTTTTGATATCGTATACTCGAATGGTGTTCTTCATCATTCAAAAGATACAAATCGGTGTGTTGCTGAAGTTTATAGGATCCTTAAGCCGGGCGGCGTTGCTCTGATTATGCTTTATGCCCGGCATTCTGCTAACTATTGGCTTGGCGTTGTTCCGAAAGGAATAGTAACGGGCGAGATATTTCAAGGCCGTGCAGAGGCAGAGTGGGTTGGCCGCGTCACTGAAGGCAAACCAGTCTATGGAATTACTCGAAACCCCATTACCCGCACTTATTCGCGTAAAGAACTTCAGTTGCTATTTGCCAATTTTTCGAATGTGGGATTACGCAAGTCTAGTTTTCAATTTGATAATTTTGCGATACCAAGATTGACTCAATTTCGAGATTGGACTTTTTCTATTCTTGGTAATTCACCGCATCCCGGAGGTGTTCTGATATATGGAAAACCATATATTAGAGAGACAAAACTTGAGTTAGCCTTGGGAAAATATATTGGCTGGACCTGGAATATTAGGGCTACAAAGATTGGGAAAAGTAACTAATTAATGGGATCTAATTAAAGTCACTTATGTTCACTAGCCTATAAATACGAGTTACTTGGAATAGATAACACGGCCCTAGTCACTAATGAAGTTTTGGGTCGCTGGCGGAACGAGCTTTTTACAGGCTTAGGCCGGGCCAAGATGTGGGTTCGTGTTAGAAGCAATAGGTTCGGAGGAAAGTTACGGGGGACGTTTCATTAGTCTTATTTCCAGGGGTCCATAAAGTCTCTGCAAATTGGACAAAAAATAGATTAAAATTTGATCGGCTGCGAATATACTTGGGGTAATAGGCTGTGCCGATCTAACTCTGTTTTATACTGTTTTTCACGCGTTTCGGCAGGCGCGGCAGGTTTGGTATATTAGAAACTAGTAACCTACCACGATGGCTTTGAAAATTATTTTTGGCGACTTTACAGTACATGATAAGGGTTGAATTGTTATTTTCCCTGTCGCTACTTTTAGCTTATGAATATAAATGGGTCTGTGTTACGTCTCGTTTCAACCTGCTCTCTAGTTAGTTATGTTGTTTTAGGGGGAGGGCTGAGTAACGATATTCGGTAGTTGACCATGCTGTTCATTATTTAATCCGTGCGGGTTGGCTCCAACCAGAAGCGTATTTGCACGGGGCCAGTTTTTGTCGATGGTATCAAGAGTTTGATGAGGAAGCTTTATTGTGTTCCAAAACTTAAAGTATAAACTTAACCAAGGCGATGTTGTTACCGCTTGTTGGGTGACATCTAATTCGGCAGTAGTTGCAGAGGCCATGGCATCTTGCGGATTTGACGCCCTTGTGGTCGATATGGAACACGGATCGATAGATGAGGTTGGAGCCCTCGCCATTTTTGCCTCTGCCGAAAGACGGGGATGCTCACCAATCGTTCGCTTGCCTTATGCTGATCCTTATCTAGCCCGTCGACTTCTTGATGGAGGTGTTCAAGGGTTCATAGTGCCCTGTGTCGAAGACGTGACAAGATTTGACGATTTTGTTCAGCACTGCTTTTATCCACCGCAAGGTTGCCGAGGAACCGGCCTCGTACGAGGGAACCTTTGGGGTGATGAGTTCGGGCGGCATTGCAAAGATTTTGAGCCGCTTATTATCCCCATGATCGAAACCCGCCGGGGTATCGCTGCTGCAAGGGCAATTGCCACCCATAAGGCAGTTGATGCACTGTTCATTGGGCCCTACGACCTCTCTGCGGATTTGGGCGACCCTGGTAATTTTTCTACCGAAGCATTTCAAAGTGCACTTGCGGCGACAATTGAAGCCTGCCATGCCGCAAGTAAAGCACCGGGCATTCATCAAGTAGCACCTTTGATAGATGACCTCCGGGCCCGAATCGATGAGGGGTATCGATTTATAGCTTATGGGACGGATATTATTGCCATGCGCCATGCGTTATCGGGCTTAGAGACATTATAATGCGGAACCTTTGCGTTATACCAGTGCGCATGGGTTCCAGCAGGTTTCCCGGAAAACCGCTAAAAAAGCTGCTGGGCTTGGAACTGGTGTGGCATATTTATGAGCGTTGTAGGCTGGCACGAAGTTTAGATCGAATAATCATCACAACTTGCGATGAAGAGATACGAGACGTTTGCGCGGCGCGCGGCGCTGAAGTGGTGATGACCCGCAAGGACCACCCGGGCGCTGTGGATCGAACGGCTGAAGCTGCGGGTTTGGTGGGTGATGAGCTAGCGGACTATGGCCTCGTTTTGATGGTGCAAGGGGATGAAGTGCTTGTGGCACCCGACATGATTGATCCTATTGTTAAGGCGTTTGAATCTAGAAATGTCTCTGTGGTAAATTTGGTGTCACCAATTGAAGATACCGCTGAGCACGACAGCCCCAGCGTCGTTAAAGTTGCCTTTGCACCCGATGGCCGTGCCTTATTTTTTTCGCGTGCATCGATCCCTTCGCGTACGCGTGTAGAGCAGCCTGCCTTATGGCAGCAGACTGGGGTAATCGGGTTTCAAAAATCTTTTCTTGAAACTTTTTTACGTCTGCCACAAACGCCGTTAGAGCAAACAGAAGGGATCGACATGCTACGTACGATTGAACATGGTTATGACATTCAGATCGTCAAATCACCTCGAGTGACTATTGGCGTTGATACGCCAGAGGAACTAGTTCGTGCCGAGAACATTTTAATAGATGACCCTCATACCTCCCGCTATCTCGGGTCCATATCGTGAGCTATCTCTTGGCAGGAAAAACCGCTCTAGTGACGGGAGCGACTCGCGGCATCGGACGCGCTATTGCTGAGCGTTTTTTGGCTGATGGTGCTACTGTCATTGGTACAGGTACAAAGCCTGATGGCCAAGTGCCTAATGGCTGTGCTTACTTTGCAATTGATTTTAGCAACGCTGACGCAACGAACTATTTTGCTGAAGACGTAAAGGGTATGAATCTTGACATTTTGATTAACAGCGCCGGGATTAATAAGATCAACCCTTTTGCTGAGATTGTGCCGAAGGATTTTTTAACGATTCAACAAGTGAACGTTACCGCCCCGTTCATGCTGATGCGCAGCGTTATCGCTGGAATGTGCGCGCAGGGTTGGGGGCGTATTATCAATATAAGCTCCGTTTGGGGGAAAGTAGCTAAAGCGCACCGAGGATCTTACGCAACTTCCAAATTTGCGCTTGATGGAATGACGAACGCTTTAGCTGCTGAGGTGGCAGACAAGGGGGTCCTCGCAAACTGCATCGCACCAGGCTTTATCGACACCGCGCTAACGCGTAACGTGCTCGGTGAGGAAGGCATAGCGAACCTAGTTGCTCAGGTGCCTGTAGGCCGTCTCGGTCGGGCCGAGGAGATTGCAGCCTTCGTAAGTTGGCTAGCAAGCCCAGAAAATACTTATATTAGTGGGCAAAACATTGCGATTGATGGAGGCTTCACACGTGTTTGAAGCTTTGACTATCACGTCTCACAGGGGACGTTACACAGTAGACTTTGATGAAGAAGCCTTGGAACGCGTAAATGCTAAATTACCTGAGGCAGCACACTTTATAATCGATCGCCGGGTCGCTGAATTATATAGCAAAAAGATGCAAAAAGTCTTGGCGTCTCCATCCGTTCTGCTAATTGACGCTATAGAAATTAACAAATCCCTGAATAAGTTTCCAGGATACGTCGATCATCTAGTCTCCCATGGCGTGCAACGTGATCATGTGCTTATTGCCATTGGTGGCGGTATAATCCAAGACTTAACCTGCTTTCTTGCAGCTACAATTTTGCGTGGTGTGCGCTGGGAATTTTTCCCAACAACGCTCCTGGCACAAGCTGATTCTTGCATTGGATCGAAAAGTTCGATTAACAACGGTGCCACAAAGAATATTCTTGGCACTTTTACACCGCCCGACAATATTTACGTGGCGACGTCATTTCTGGACACTTTAAATGACCGTGAAGTCCGCTCGGGTGTAGGTGAAATGCTCAAAGTGCACGCAATAGACGGTCCAAAATCTTTCGATGCGATTGTTGCCGATTATGATGCTTTGTTTAATGACCGTGAAACGATGGTCCGATACGTGCGACGTTCGTTGGAAATAAAAAAAAGCTACATTGAGGCGGATGAATTTGACCGTGGTCCGCGAAATATTTTTAATTATGGTCATACCTTTGGCCATGCCATCGAAGCCGCAACAGATTTTTCTATTCCTCATGGCATTGCGATTACCATTGGAATGGATATGGCAAACTGGATTTCATTTAAGATGGGTATCGGCACGGTCGACAATTATGATCGTATGCATCACACCCTTGCTGCAAATTACCGAGGTTTCGAAAATGTACGAGTGCCAATCGAGCTTTTTATTAAAGCTATTTCAAAAGACAAAAAAAATATCGGTTCCGGCGTTACTTTAATTCTTCCAAATTCCGATGGATACATCTTCCGCGATAGCTATCCCAACGATTTTAATTTTTATAAAATCTGTAGCGAATACCTAGAAAAAAAACGGTAATATGATGGATAAACTAAAAGTTGGGATTGCCGGATATGGTGTTGTTGGGAAACGACGCCGTGATTACATTGACGATCATCCAGCGTTACAAACCATTGCTGTTTCTGATATAACTTTTGACGGTGACGGCAGGTTCGATAACGGCCTTTTGTATTTCGATAATTACAAAAAACTTCTCGACCAAGAACTAGATGCTTTATTTGTGTGTCTTACAAACGATGTGGCGGCCGCAGCAACAATTGGCGGTCTAGAGCGTGGCTTTCATGTTTTTTGTGAGAAGCCGCCTGGCCGAGATCTTGCGGATATTGCCGCGGTCCGGTCTATAGCCTGCAAGCGGCCCGAACAAGTCCTCAAGTATGGCTTTAACCACCGATATCATGACTCGGTTAAAGAGGCATATCGTATTGTGCAGTCAGGTAGATTAGGAAAAATCATTAATCTAAGTGGCGTGTACGGTAAATCGAAATTGATCTCTTGGGGCCAGACAACATGGCGAACGGAGAGAGCCATTGCCGGAGGGGGAATTCTATTAGATCAGGGAATTCACATGGTCGATTTGCTCCGACTTTTTGCGGGTGAGTTCGTTGATGTGTCTAGCTTTATAAGCAATGATTTCTGGAATAAAGATGTGGAAGACAACGCTTATGCTATTTTGCGGACGGCTGATGGAAAGATTGCGATGCTGCATTCTTCGGCTACGTCTTGGCGCCATCGGTTTGAGTTGCAGATTACCCTTTCTAAAGGCGCACTGGTGTTGACTGGGATCCTCTCGAGCTCAAAGAGTTATGGCGATGAGACTTTAACTATTTCTTCCGCATCCAACGATGAGAGTGGTGACGCGAAAGAAGAAACTATTTATTATGAATCTGACCCTTCTTGGGCACTAGAAGTTGGAGAGTTTGCTGACGCTGTCATCTCTGGTAGCAATATAATTAATGGCTCAGTCAATGATGCATATTCGACTATGGAGCTAGTGTATAAAATTTATTGTGCAGACGCAGTTTGGCGAGATAAATGGGGTTTAGGTTGGCAACCATGAAGATTGCAGTGACATCGCGTTCTTTTTCAAGCCATCAAACTCTGCGCTCTGAGCTTCAGCAGGCATATCCAAATTCTAACATTAAATTTAATGAAGATAGGGTTTTGTTATTTGGGGATGATTTAGTGGGTTATCTCAGGGGATACGATATGGCAATAATAGCACAAGAAAAGCTTGGGGACTCTATTCTTGGCTCTCTGCCTGAGTTAAAAGTAGTCTCTAAATATGGTGTTGGATTCGATATGCTGGATTTAGACGCTATGGAGGCCCGGGGGGTTAATTTGGGTTGGACAGCGGGGGTCAACCGGCGCTCGGTTGCCGAATTGGTAATTTGTTTCGCTATCGCGCTATTAAGGAACGTACCCACCTTGCGTGATGAGGTATTAAAAGGTGGTTGGTGGCAGATGAAAGGTGGTGAGCTGTCCGGTCGAAAATTTGGGATCGTCGGTCTAGGTCGGATCGGAAAAGAATTAGTTCATTTGCTGCGGGCGTTTGATTGCCAAATTTTAGCCCACGATATTATTTCCTACCCATCGTTTTGCGCTCAATATAACGTTATGGCTGTTGATCTTGATACGCTGTTAAGAGATTGTGATATTGTTAGCTTACATACCCCTTTTGATGAAAGCACACAAAATATCATTTCAGCAAAGCGGCTTTCTTTGATGAAGCCATCTGCGATCTTGATCAATGTGGCCCGAGGGGGGTTAGTGGACGAGGTATCACTTAAGACAGCTCTTGTAAATGGGGCCCTTTCTGGTGCGGGTTTTGACGTTTTTACAAATGAGCCACCCTCAGACCTAGAGCTTTTGAGACATCCAAACTTTCTCGTTACGCCTCATATTGGTGGGAGTTCTGAGGAAGCGATTTTAGCTATGGGCCGTGCCGCGATTAGGGGATTATTAGATTACGGGAAACCCCTCTCGGTAACTTCTGTGCCTGCACCTGACAGATTAGGTATTTAAACGTTAATTTCATAATCTATTCATTACGGCGACATCACTGATGGCAATCCTCCTGACCACATCGGTATACTTGCCTAATCCATCGACTTACCACCAATGGTGCGCCGTAGGAAAAGTTAAAAATTTACCTGATCCCTCAAAAGAAATACCAGATATTGAAGCGCTTTTAGAAACTACTTTCGAGGCTATCCGAACTATTTGGACAGATATTGCACGTAGATTGTCACAACAAAATCGCGGGGCCGAGCTAACTCATATTGCAACGTGTAATACTAATGTTAGTGATTTTGGAACCATGCTTGCATGGTCTCATCTAATTGAAAGGTGGTTATATAAAGAGGAGTGTTTTTTAGTCATATGTGATGACCCTTGGGCTTACCGTCATTTCTTGGCTCTAGGTGTCGAAGTCCATTCCCAGCCAACAGGGTTTCATATACCAGAGTTATTGCTATTTTGCAGAGGATACTTGGCACGAGCGAAATACGCCTTTAGTGCTGCAGCTGCGGTTATTCGGCTGCGTAAGCAAAAAATAGTGGTTAAGGCGGGAGCACCTGTCCTTTTAGTCTATGGTCACCCTGCAAGTGATGCAGAAGGGCATGATGCGTATTTCGGCGACTTAATGTGTCGAGAGCCAGAAGCTAAAAGAATGCTTCACGTGGATTGCTCCCCTGGCCGCGCATTGGAGCTTTCTGGTGATGATCGGACGGCTAGTCTGCATGCATGGGGAAGTATTTTCTTTGCGTTTATCCTTCCCTTCGTAGTATGGCGACCAGAGCTAAATTTAACTGAAAAAAAATACCGATGGTTGGTGCGGCGGGCCCGCACTTTGGAAGGTAGTACGGCTCAATCAGCGGCTATCCGATGGCAGATATATTGCCAAAGACGTTGGGTTGAATTGCAACCACCGCGTTCTATAACTTGGCCCTGGGAAAACCACGGTTGGGAGAGGTCGTTAGTTCGTCTTGCCCAGGCTCGCGGAATTTCATTGTCTGGTTATCAGCATACCGTTGTTGGTCGACGGCACTGGGTACATCTCCCACAATCGAATGCAGATTGGAAAAAAAGCTTACCCCAACGGATACTGTGCTCCGGTGAAGTTTGGCGGAAGATGCTAATTGATTATGGGTATGATCCGGCGATTTTGGATCTTGCCGGGGCACATCGGTTTCCCAAGGCACCTAAAGTGACACGTGATCGATCTGGCCCAATATTTCTAGCACTTCCATTTAAACATAATCTCGCTGTGCAAATGATAACGGCCGCACGCTGTCTTGCATCTCCCGATTGCCGTTTCTTGGTTAAAGCCCATCCTATGAACCCCCTTCCATTCGAGGAACAGCCTTGGCTAACAATGACTAGTCAAGGGTTGGTTGAGCAACGGGGTTTAAGCGTAGTCGTTTATGCAGCTAGCACAGTTGGCCTTGAGGCTATGATTGCGGGAATTCCAGTTATACGGTTTGTTCCAAGCGGATCGCCAAGTGTTGATGTTATTCCTGAGGTTTTCTCTGTTAAGGCCTCAACAAAGGAATTTTTAGGAGATTCTATTAAAGAACTCATAGATTCTAATCCACCAGTAGTTGAAAGAAAGGAGTTATTTGCACCTCTCAATATGAAAGTATGG
>MDTB01056658.1_pt1 | contig 20367 bp, 18 predicted proteins | sample 811161 | NCBI WGS metagenome assembly MDTB01 (sample SAMN05326650, study PRJNA326480) | marine metagenome | isolation source: seawater | place: Mediterranean Sea | collected 2009 | reverse complement strand
TGAATGCGTAGTGAGCAATAATAACATTATTTTTTTTTACAATCCATGCTATCCCTTTCTTTTCCGGATTTTTTCTATATTCCCAAACCCACCTATTTTTATTTATATCAGGAAAAATCTTCTTAAGAAAAATTATTAATTCTTCGCTTGGCTCTTTCTCTTGTATTTTTATAAATTTTAATGTCATTTTAATTATTTCAATAATAGATGAAGGCTCTTCTTTATTTTATTTTCAATATTTAGATTAAATGTATTCTCAATATTAAATATTTTTCTACTTTTATTTACCTCATAGCCTCCATCTTTAATATCTTTTGCAGTGGGCACATATCCTATCATACCATTAGAATAACCAATATTTATAACAGGTTTTCCTTCATAATAATCTATAATATATCCTGATAACATTTCTGCATTTACAAAAATCATAAAGATTTCATCAAATTTCCAAGTTTGAACTAGTAATTCCTCTTTACTAAATTTATTATTAATAAGTTGTAATTTAATTTTTTTAATAGCTGCACCCTTAAACCTATTTACCCTTTTAACTAATAGAGTATTATCATTAGAGTTAATACTTTTAGCTAATTTTTTAGCAAAATTAAGACTATCTATTGACTGAGATTCTCTAAACCTTTTACCTACTAAGGCGCTTATAATTAAGTTTTTAATATTGAATTTTTTGTTTAACAATTTAGGTCTAATGTCTCCACAATATCCTTGACAGAAAAAAATATTACTAGAGTAAGATACTTTTAATATATTTCTTAAATACCCAATATAATCAGCTCCTGCGGTTTTATTTAGCTGCGTAACTGGATGACAAGTATATTTGACTATTGAGGCAACTACTTTTTTTTTATTGATAGGAGAAAAATTTAGTATATCTATAAAATTATCAATTATTCCTATATCATTGGGTAAGGACTGCATATAATAGCCAATGCTAGGGTTTAATCTTAATGCTTTTTTTCTTCTGTTAATAGAAATATTGGGGGCTTTTTTTCTAACATACGTTGCAGACACATTTATAAATTTTTTCTTTTCAAGCTTACTAAGACATTTTCCTAATTCATTTAATATAAAATCAAAAATGTCACTTTTAGCTTTTTTATACTTAAAACTCTTATCTGGGTTAGGTGTGCTATGAGTATGGCTAGCACACAAAGTAATATTCTCAAAAGGAATTCCTATTCTTTTTGAAACTATATTTTTAATACTTAGTGAGAGTTCTTCAGAAAACCATATTATATCTGCAGTAATCAAAAGTAATTGAATATTATCAATACTATCATATACGTTTAATATCTGAAAAAAGCATTTTGAATCAGCAACTAAACTAATATTTTCTTCTTCAAAATACTTTTCTATTTTTATTACTTTTTTAGTGCTCTTAATTTTCATCATTAAATTTCTCTCTAATATACTTATCGGTATGCCATGATACAGAATTCCTAGCTATTTTTTTTTTCAATATTGTATTCAAATAGGAAAACTCAGCGTAACTAACAATATTATCAGTAAAATAAGAAAAGTATTTTTTTTCAAATGAATGCCAGCTATTTTTTCCTAAAGGTAAATGGAGTATTTTAGATAATAGCCTTAAGGGTCTAATCCAGTTAGGAGTAATTCTATAGGAATTTACTGGAATATTTGACCAAACTTTTCCCCAATTATTTTCTTGCAACATCTCCTTATATAACCTTTGTCTTTTTTTCAATTGAATAGGTACTTTTTCCCAAAAATCTATATATTCGTTACTCCAAAGAGGAAGATTCCAATCTAAATCAAAAAAATCATAGATTTTTTGATTAGATATTATAAACTTTGATTGTCTATTCATATATTCAAAATATTCGTATAGCCCATAGTCATAATAGCTTTTTACTTGATTAAGAACCTCTGACAAAAGCAAATAAATTTGTTCTTTGGTTTTAGAATAGTTAGTAGATGTTCCTACCCATAAAGAGAAGTGTTTCTTTATAATTAAGTGTACTATTTTTTTTAACCTTTCTTCTTTTGAGACATTACTACTAGACGAAAATAGTTCTTCTGGAATATGTCCTCCCGATATAAAGTCACCTGTATTACCATTAACTATTATAGATTTTTTTTGGATCAAATTATTTTTTTTAAGGTGATATATTGGGTATATGTCTTGCCGAAATGGAACTGAACAAAAAGAATCAGCATAAGAAAGATAATTCTTAAAAATGGCAGAAGAAAAAAATTTTTTTTGAGATTTAATTGTTAATTCTATAAATTTCCATTTGTAATTAAGTTTATTTGCAACAAGTCGCGCATAGGAAGCTTCGAAATTATTTTTTAGCCCATAAGAAAAACAAAAAACATTTTTAGTATTTATTTTATAAAGTCCTGAGACTACTAACCTAGAGTCATACCCAGCAGATAAGGGAACTAATATTTGTTCATATCCAGCATCTCTTACACCTTCTAAAACACCAAGGGTTATTTCAGTTAATTTTTTTTTTAAATTTTTTTTATTTTTTAAGTACGGTTTGTAAGGGCTATAATTATAATATTTTGAAACAGATATTTTTCTTGTTTCTGCATTAAAAATTATAAAACTTCCTGCCTCTAGTTTATAGATATTTTTATAGATTGTGCTTCTTCCAATAGTATATCCAGCACTTATAAAATTTTGTATAACATTGTCATCAATATCTCTCATTTCACTACTATTTTTTATTAAAGAAACATTATTTGATAACTTAAATTCCTTTAGACTGCTTAAATAGTATATTGGTGATGTACAGATTCTATCAACTACGCCAATAATTAAAGAATCTCTTTTTATAATAATAGAAAAATGACCGTCCAATATTTTTATATTTTTTTTTATTAAAGCACAATCAATTTTCCTTTTCTTATTGAAAGATTTTACGAACTTATCTAAGGTTTTTTTTTTTAGGGATATGTTTCTATAGTATATATCAAAACCATGGTCTGATAAATGTTTCCATTTATAATTTTCACTAATTATGACACTCATTTTCATAAATAAAAGATTACAATAATATTAACCGATTATTAAGGTTTAAATTAATAATTAATTACTTGACACTTGCAGACGTTATATTTAACAAAATATGGTATGTTAAAAAAAAAAATTCTTATAATTACTTCAAGATCATTCCAAAGTGAATGGAAAAAAGAACTTACTAAAAAGTTTGGGAAAGAAAAAATTTATTTTTGTAAGGATGAAAAAAAAGAAATAATTAAAAAGGTTAAAGAATGTAGTGCCATGATAGGCTGTCCTAGGTATATTTTTTCTAGTGAAGAATATCATAAGTTTCAACATTTAGATTGGATACATGCAGGTGGAGCTGGAGTTGAGAGCTTTTTAACAAAAGAGTTTAAAACCTCTAAAATTATTTTTACTAATGGAAAAATCATTCAAGGACCAGAGGTTGCTGATCATGCAGTTGGATTGATATTAAGTTTTACTAGAAATTTATTTTTAGTAGCAAAGTCTATATTAACCCAAGAAAGACCAATAGAACTTAGAAAAAAAAGAATACTTATAATTGGATTAGGTGGAATAGGTATGTGTTTAGCCGAAAGGTTAAGTTCATTCGGGTCAATAATAGATGGAATTACTAACGACATGCCAATAATAACGTCTTACATAAATAATATATTTTACGGAGATAAAATAAAAGACATTGCAAAGAATTACGATATTATAGTTTGTACAGCTCCATTGACAAAATTAACAAACGGCTTACTAGACTACAGTTTCTTTTCTAAGATGAAAAAAGGATCGATTTTTGTTAATGTTTCAAGAGGAAAAATTGTGAAAACAAATGATCTCTTGAAAAATGATTTATTTAAAAAGTTTAGAGGAATTGGTTTAGATGTAACTGACCCTGAACCTCTCAATATAAATCACAAATTTCATAAGGCTGATAATATTTTTATTACACCTCATATTGCAGGACCTTCAGATAATAATAGACTAAGGGGATATGAACTTATTAATTTAAATATATTTAGGTATTTACATAATAGGGAATTACTTAATGTGGTAGATAAAGCAAAGGAATATTAAATGATTAAAGATGAATTGACACTAGTGCAAAAAATAGTTTTGAATGAATATTCAAAAGATAACAATGGTTCTATAAAAAAATATCCCTCTTTAGAATTAGTGAGACTAGAAAAAATGTTTTTTGGGAATAGTAATAGTGGTAGTAAACTATTAGAATACGGCATAGGTGGAGGACCTAACACAGAACATCTTTTAAAAGAAGGTTATGAAGTTTACGGGTTGGATATAGCAGATATAGCTTTAAACACAACTAAAGAAAGAATTCAAAAGATAGGAGGCCTTAAAGAAAAATTACATCTAAAAAAGCTAGAATTAAGCGCCACTAGTTTAGATTTTGAAAATGATAGCTTTGACTATGTTGTTGCAATGAGCGTATTGTCACTTCTAGGGAATGAACTTAGAATTTATAAACTACTAGAAGAATTCAAAAGAGTTACTAAAAAAGGTGGAAAGATTATATTGGATATTAATGATCAAAATTCTGAATTCTCTGCGGGAAAAGAGCAGATAGAAAAGAATGTTTTTTTAGCTGGCCCTTATAAAGATAATATTAAGTGTTACTGTTTAGAAAAAGAAGAGGATTTTAAAAAGTTACTTGAAAAATTTTTTATAGTTAAAGATATAGGTTATTCAGGGCATAAAGTCTTTGGAAGACGGATTAATGAATGGATTGCTTGTGCTATAAATCCTTAATTTTACTCAAAAGGTTATCCTCTCTATCACTAGATATACATAAATTAATCAATTCTTTTCTATTAGAATATTTTTCTTCCCACTGTCTTTGAATATCTATTTTAGGTTTATTTAGAATTTCTTTAATATTTTTTCTGAAATCGTTTTTATTAAAATCTATAAAGAAAACACTTTTTCTGAATATTTTATTAAGCTCTTTTTTTATTGGTGCCATATTTTTGAAATTAATAAATAGTAATGGCTTATTAGACATAATAGCCCATGATAAAGTACTCGTAGCAGTACAACATATTAATATATTTGCTCTTCCAATCAAGTATCTAGCATCATAGTTCTGTTTTATTAATTTTAAATTTTTCTTTTTTTTAATAAATTCTATAAATAAATCTTTCTCTAAATATCTCTTATAACTATATGGATATGGCTTATAGTAAACATTTTTACTTACTTCTTTGAGTGAACTTAGAACTTTTAATTCATTTTTAGCTATTTCTAAATCCGTAGACCAAGTACTTAAACCACCGGTATTACCTTTATATAACGCGTTAGATAAAAATAGAACTTCATACTTTTTAAAACCTAGTGAAACATAGTTTAGTCTTTTATATCTTTTAGGAGAACCTGAAACGTAACTTTTGCTCTTAGAAAAAGGATTACTATCTGCTACTCTTTTAGAATAGGTATTAAAAGCTAAATGAATTTCTGACGAAGAAGAATCATGTTGGCTTAAACAATACGAATGAGAACCTGAAATTTCTGCAGAAACCCCATGTTGACATGCAAGCATTTTAATTTTTCTTTTTTTGAAAAAACTATGTGCAGCTAAATTTTTAGTGCTGCAAGCATGATTAGTAATCAGCAGACTGTTTGTACTATAATTTATTTTGGTTTTTTTAAAAAATTCTGAAAAAGTATCCTTCCAACTTAGATATACGATTATTTCATTAAATAATTGATTTTCAAATTCTTTTAAGGCAATTGATCTTAATCTTTTTGATTTGATTGGCTTAAGCCTTTCCTTAATTAAGCTTTTTATACATAGCCATAGATTTTTATATCTTTTATTTTGCTTATTACTAAAATTATTCTTGATACTAAGTAAGTCTACAGGACAAAAACCTTTTAAAAATAAACTAGAGGCTATTTCTATACTTAATTCATTTTCACTAGTAATAAAAAGTTTATCATTATTGTTTGATTTAAAGATTTTAGTTAAAATGATTAAAAATCTGTATATTAATGTTTCTATTCCTCCAAATATATATCGTTTAAGAAAATTAAGTTTCAATTTTGAACTAGCAATAACATTATCCATATTAGCAGGTTTATATTTCAGGTTGTAAAAATTATGATTAAAAGATAGTAAATGCCATGGAGGATTTATTTTTTCTGCATTAGGAAAGCTTTCATCAATACTAATAAATAATAATTTTGCATTTAAAAACTTTTCGTCTATCTGAGAAAACTTTAGTAAAAATTTATGATAATTATTACAAGCTATTGCTGCAATAATTGCTTCTTCCCTCTCAAATTGATTAGATTTTCTTATTACATTAAAAGCCTTATAACTTAAACCAAATATACTTTCTTGAAATCTTTTGTACTTAAGTGTGCTCCAATTATCAAAAAGATGCTTAGAGTTTATCTTCTTTTTTAAAAGTATTGCTGGAGAGCTAGTTATTACTTTTATTTTTTTATCTAGCCCCTGCTTGTAGAAATATTCTAGTGCATCTAATGAGTCGCAAAGAATATAATCATAATTATCATTAATCGCACATTTTTTTCTTATCATATTGATATCTTACAAGAGTTATCTTTAGAAATAAAATAATTAAGAGATATTATTAGAAAAAAATTCTGTAAGAAAAATTATCTTAAACAATTTTTTTGTAGAAGAGCTGCTTATTGTAATTTACTAAGATCAAATTTACCGGTTTTATATCTTACTCTCTTATTATTAATAATAAGGTTTTATATGTAATTTCGATGTGATAATCTAAATGCGAAAATACATATGAAAAATATCATTAATAATATAGATTTAGACGATTATTTAGTGAATATAATGAAGAGTTGCCATTGCCTGTTCAAAAAAAAAGATAAAATATTTACTTCTTATAAAAGTGATGGATCTCCTGTAAGTAATTTTGATAAGAATATAGATGAACTAATATTTAAACTTTTAAAAGAGTATGATGATACTATAAAAATAATTAGTGAAGAAAAAAAATTCTCCAAAGAAGATTTTATGGATAAAGTCTATTGGATAATTGATCCTATAGACGGGACAAGAAGCTTTGTTAGGGGAGAAAATGAGTTCACTGTAAATATTGCCTTAATTATTGATGGACACCCCGAATTGGGAGTTATATATCATCCTCCATCAAATAAACTTTGGCTAGGAAAAAAAAAAAATCTTAGTATATACAAGGATTTTATTAAAGAACCTAGTCTTATTAAAAAAAAAAAAACATGGTCATCCCCTAATATAATCTGCTCTAGAAGTTTAGATAATAAGACTAAAGAATTTATAAATAGCATAAAAACAAAGAAAATTATTAGACTATCTTCCTCTTTGAAGTTTTGTTACATATCAGAGTCTATTGCTAATTTCTATCCTAGATTAAGTAGTATTAATAAATGGGATATAGCGGCTGGTCACGCAATCCTATTAGCCTCAGGAGGAGAACTTACAGATTTTAGTGGGACAAAAATAAAATATGATTTTCCATCTGAAATAGTTTCAAACTTTGTAGCATCAGATATAAAGAACTGGAAAAAATATGTTAAATATTGAAAAAGTTCAATGGAGCGGGTGAAGGGAATCGAACCCTCATAATCAGCTTGGAAGGCTGGAGCTTTACCACTAAGCTACACCCGCAATATTTTTCTTTTTAAACTACAAAAAATAATAGTTATAATTCTTAATTTGTCTTTTCTTCATTATACAAATCTAAATAATGTTCTTAACTAAATAAAAGATACTCGAATTATACTACGATCTAGAGATTACTCAAGAAAAAATAAATAATGTATATTCTTTATCGGAACTAAGTATTTTTTTTATTTTATTAATTCAAACAGTTTATCAAAAGTGCTTAAATTATTTTACTACACATCTTCTTTGATTAAGTTCTAAGCCTTTCTCATATTTGTTGCAGCCCATGGTTCCTATAAAACAATCATTTCGTATTACTTCTCTGACATTTGCTTCGCCAGTGCTAGGTTTATATGTAATAAGAATATTGTATTTGCAAATAGCTAAACTTTTATTTGCACATCCTAAGTATTGAGAGTTAGGCAGAATTAGTTCATATTTATTTTCTGATATTTTACTATTTACTATTGTTTTCCAACCTTTATTTAACTCTTTATAATAAACAAAAGGTCTGTTTTTATAATCTTCTATTTTATATGTAAAACCATTTTCACACTGCAGTAATAGAGTATTTGCAGTAACAGGGAATTGAAAAAAAAAAATAATTACTACTTTAAAAATTAAAAAATATTCGGGTTTTATATTTATAAAATAAAAGTTCATGAGCATTTCAGTACGGATATTATTACACTTTTTTGAATTGTCCAATTCTTTTGTTTTTTTTCAGTAGAAGTTGATTAAGTGTTAGGACTACTTTTAATATTTTATAGCTATTATCCTTCAAATTTATTATTGTACTATTTTAAAAAATAATAAGTACAAAAATTATCCGCTATAAAATATTATTTTTTCTTTACCTACAAAATTAACAATTGTTTTTAATTTTTTTTATGGTAATAATCTTTTATTAAATAAAAATGACAGAAGAAAAATACCAGAAAGCCTTTATTGAGGGGTTAGATATTGAATCTGACTCTGATATAAAAAAATTAAAATTTAATGATATAGAAGAATGGGACTCTATAGGACATATGAGTTTGATGTCAGCTTTAGAAGAGGCTTTTGATATATCTTTAGAAACTGATGATATAGTAGATTTTAGTTCATATGAAAAAGGAAAAGAAATCCTTAAGAAATATAATATTAATTTTACTTAATTCACTTCAATGAAGTGGTACTTCCAAATCCAAAATTGGAAATCATAGTCTGAATTGTTACAATATCTCTAGATTTATTCTTTTTATTAATTTTTCTTCTACCATGCATAAAGCGAAGATTATCTATCATTATTAAATCATTCTTTTTCCACGTGATTTCTTCGGTTATTTCATAAGCTAAAGCAGTGATATAGTTGTAATCTTCTTTATTAATTTTTTTTTTATTCAAAAAACCTCTACCCAAAATTTGGGGTTCTGATTCTAGAGGTATCAACAAGTGATTAGCAAAACTTAGTTTTTTAGCTATTCTAGATTTTTCTACAGCAAATTTAATAAAATTAAACTCCAAACTATTTTTTCTATAATTTAAAAAACAATTTCTTACTCCAGGATACTCTAAAAACCATTTCTTTTTTTTATTACCTGATATTTTTTTATTAATGGGTACTCTTAATTTATACTCTATCGGGTTTTCTAAAAAAAACATTTTATATTTTGGCGATAATTTTCTCCAAAGTTCTAAACCATCACAATAGACAGTTTTACCGGAACCATCACTCCCTGGATTGACACAATAAAACCAAACTATTTCTGGTTGAGAGGGAGAAAAACTAGTCTCACTGTGTAAAAAAATCTCTTGATTCCCTGCATCAACGTTTCTAATTCTTGAGTTATCAAATCTCTCTGGTCTTCTATTGGCGTCATTAGCATAAGATAAAGAGAACTGATTAATAAAATTAAAAAGTAATTTATGCGATTGCGTAATATCAGAAAATTTTAAGATGCCGTATTTTTCGAAATCTTGTATTACATTTTTCTTTTCTTGTTTTGTTAAGCGCAAACTATTTTTTTTTTTGATATCTAATTTTATACTTTTCATAATATTATATTATATTAAAAAAAAAAATTTTAAATATTTTAAACTTAGATTAAATTAGTGCTAATATTTACATATAGAAAATATTTTAATATGAAATTTAAAAAAAATAGCACATAACATAATCTGTTTATCATACAAAATGAATTACTGTAAAAAATGTTTATGTCCAGATACCAGGCCAAATATTAAAATTGGTCCTGATGGTATATGTAATGCTTGCAAAGGGCATCTTTTGAAAGAAACTGATATAAACTGGCAGGATAGAAAAAAACAATTTGCTCAGATAATACAACAAGCAAAAAAAAATAGTGTTGGTTATGATTGTATCGTACCTGTGAGCGGAGGCAAAGATAGTTGGTATCAATTAATTAAATGTAAAGAATATGGTCTAAATATTTTAGCAGTAACGTGGAAAACGCCTGCAAGAACTAATATAGGCAAAGCTAATGTAGATAGAATGTTACAAAATCTTAATATTGATCATATTGATTATAGTGTTTCCTATGAAACAGAAAAAAAGTTTATGATTAAGGCATTTGAAAATAATGGTGATCCAGGAATTCCTTTTCATATGGGAGTATACACTATTCCTTACAGATTAGCTGTACAGATGTCAATTCCTTTAATAATTTGGGGAGAAAATTCACAATTAGAATATGGAGGAACAATTAATGAACAACTTACTACTAATATTGAAGAAAAGTGGATGAAAAAACATGGTTGTATGCAAGGAACTAATTCAAAGAGTTGGACAGATAATGAATTAAAGGAAAAAGATTTAGCAGCATACGCTTTGCCAACTTTAAAGGAACTAAGAAAGTCTCAAGTTGTTACCCAAAGACTATTTCTAGGTTCATTCTTTAAATGGAATTCTTTAGATAATGCTAAAACTGCAAAAAAATATGGATTTATTTATAATAAAAAATCAAAAAAAACGGGATATTGGAATTTTGCTGATATAGATTGTAACTTCGTATCTTTGCATCATTTTCCCATGTGGCATAAGTTTGGTACCACTAGAATTTTAGATAATTTATCAATTCAAATTAGATATGGCGTAATAACAAGAGAAGAGGCTATGAGAATAGTAAAAGAAAAAGGATTAGAAGTGCCTCATGAAGATATTGAACTATTCTGCAAATTTGTAGGCAAAGATGTAAGCTGGTTTTGGGAGACTTTAGAAAAATTTAGAAATAGAACTATTTGGAAAAAAAAGAAAGGAAAATGGGTTATTCCAAACTTTTTAATAAAAGATTGGGAATGGTAATTGATTATTCTTAAAAAGGAGAGAATTTACTCTTGTGGCTTTAATAATAAGGTAATAATAAAAGATTTAGGGAAAATTTTTATACCAGATAATTATTCTGTAATTTTAGAAAATAATACCAATATAAAGGTTCTAATAAAAAAATCTATATGGGGCTATAGTATTTTTGTAAATAGCTTTTTAGATTCTTTTTATAAAGTCATTGCTGGAACTCAATGGTGTAGAGCCCATTACATGGTTGTTGACAGAAAAAAAAAAAAAGAATTTAGTAGATATTTTGACAAGGAAAAACATGAATTATATTTTTCGCATAACATTAAGAGAAATAGAAAAAAAAGGATATATATTCCTACTATTAGACTTAAGAAAGACCAGCAATATACCTTTTTTGACAGAAACGCACATGAATATGATGTAACTTCTAAAGAATGGGGATTTTATCTAACTCCATCATTTGGTGGAAGGTGTAAAAAGTTTCGATTGCTTCCTGTCTTGGAAAAGACTAAAGATAATTTTAATATAAAATTAGTATTTAAAGAATATGAAAGTTTTATACATAATAAAAATTTCTTTTCTGAAAATCCAATTATTTTAAGTTATGACAGCTATATTACATTTAAAAAATTATTTATAATAAAATGATTTTTAATTATTTAAAGATAAAAGATAATATGTGTTATATTCTTCTATAAAATTATTTTAAATTAAAAGTGTTTAATTGGACAAAACCAATTTGTAATTATACTTATTTTATATAATTATTATATTAAGATTATCTAAACTGTAAAAGAAATTAAGAATGATAAAAATTTTAACCTATCCAATATTTTTGTAATATGTGTGGCATTTCTGGAATAATAGGACAGAATCTAACCGAGAGAGACAAAATTTCTGTCAGAAATATGGTAAACATTCAAAAACATAGAGGTCCAGATGCAGAAGGTGTCAAATATTTTGAGAATGCAATTCTAGGGCATAATAGATTAAGTATAATTGATATAAATAATAGGGCTTCCCAGCCCATGGTTTGCAATCAAAATAGATTCTGTATTTCATTTAATGGAGAAATATATAACTACCTAGAAATCAAAAAGGAACTATCTAAATTTTATAATTTTAAGACCAGAAGCGATACAGAAGTCTTATTGGCAGCATGGATAAAATGGAAAGAAGAATCATTAGAAAAAATCATTGGAATGTTTTCTTTTTGTATTTATGATAAAGAAAAACGCAGAGCATTTTTCGCGAGGGACCAGTTTGGTCAAAAACCTCTTTATTATACCATTAGAAATAAAAAGTTTATATTCTCTAGTGAAATAAAAGCCCTTTTTTATAACGACTTGACTCCCAGTCCTAATATGAAAGTGTGGGGGCGGTATCTTATCACAGCTAGTTATGATGATAGTGAACAAACTTACTTTAAAAATGTTTTCCAACTAATGCCAGGAGAGACCGGGACATTTGATGTAGAAAATGGATTTAGTAAAAAGAAATTTTATAGATTAATAGATAAATTTAAACCTAATAATGATAGTATAAAAGATGCATCTACAAAGATTAGAGAAATGATGGTAAATTCCTGCCACATTCATATGCGTTCAGATGTTCCTGTTGGAATTATGTTATCAGGAGGACTAGACTCTGCTTCTATGCTCAGTTGTATCAATTCTTTTCAATTAAACAAAAAAAATATTAAGTCTTTTTCTGTAGATTTTGGTAAATCTTTTTCAGAGAGAAAATGGATTGAGTCAGCAGGCAAAGAGTTTGGAATTGAAACTAATATAGAGAGTTTTACAATTAAGGAATTTAAAGATTCTATAAAACCAATGATATGGCATTTGGAGGGGCCAATAGGAGGGTTGATGAACTGCGCTCTTAAAAAAGTAATGGAGTCTGCAAAAGAACATGGCTACAAAGTGCTTTTAGATGGAACTGGACCAGATGAATGTTTTGGAGGTTATAGAAACCATCAAAATATGTTTATACATGCTTTATTAGATAACAATAAAGAAAAACTGGATAAGGCAGTCAAAGAGTATATGAAAATTTGGAATATTGATGAATTTGATGATGTTGTAAAACTTGCTAAGAATGAATTAGAAAATTTGAAGAAATCATTTACTGCAATTGATGGAACAATTGCAGTTAGAGAAGACGCTCTTAATAAAGAAATTTTTGATTTAGATATATCTAATGACAATTATATTGGTGATACAGGAGATTTACTTAAGAATAATATGATTTATTATTTACAAGGAAGCAAAATTCCGAGGAATCTTAGAATGTTAGATAGATTAAGTATGGGGTATGGGATAGAAATCAGATTGCCTTTTATTGAAAAAAACCTAATTGAATATGGATTAAATATTAATAACGATTATTATTTTCTGGATGGATATACGAAAGGCATAGTAAGAAGTGCTTTCAAAAATTATATGAATAATGACGTAAGACTGGCAGTAAAACGAAATATACAGGCTCCCCAGACAGTTTGGCTAAAAGATCCTATTATGGTTGAATATGTAGAGGATTTAATTAACTCAAAAGATTTTAAAGATAGAGGGATTTTTAATATTAAGAAATGTAGAGAATTGTTTAGTAATTTTTTGCAAGGGGACTATAATAATAGTTTCTTTGTTTGGCAGTGGATAGTTATTGAAGAATGGTTTAGAGTATTTATAGATGAAAATTCTACTCTAAAGCAATATAGCTTTAAATAAAATTTATAAAATAAATAAAACGTTGAAATTGTATAATAACATATAGTATCATTAATTAGGAGTTATTCATGTCTTTAATTAATAAACCACTAGTGGTAGAGAAGTTTAAATCTTTCTATAGCTACGTAAAAAAAAATGACGGGAAAATAGGTACTAAACAAAGGGGAATTGATCTTAACCTCAATAACGCATGTAATCTCAGATGTGAGCATTGTTTTACCAATTCTTCTAAAGGTGAAAATGTTAAAGAGATACTGCCCTTAAATGTTGTAGAAAGAGTAGCTAATGAAGCCCATGATTTAGGTATATTTGAGTGGGACCTTCAAGGAGGAGAATTACTTTCTAGACCAAAAATTTTATACGATACTTTAAGAGTAATGAAGACAGAAAGATTTTATGTATATCTCACTACTAATGGATGGTATATGACCGAAGAAATAGCACAAAATTTAGCTAACTTGGGAGTTAATAGGGTTTCAGTTAGTATAGATAGCATGCAACCTGATGTGCATGATAGATTTAGGGGAAAGAAAGGTTCCTGGCAAAGGGCTATAAATGCGCTTGAAATGGTACAAAAAGCTGGTATGTCTCCATACCTGAATATTACAGTTGGGCACTATAATGCAAAGTCTGAGGATGTTAAAATGCTCTTAGACTATTCCAAAAATAAGAAGTATACAACTTTATTAAATGTAGCAACTCCTGGAGGCATGTGGGCAAAAATGACAGATATAATGGTTGATGAAGATGATAAAGCATATTTAATTGAAATGAGAAAAAAGTATAAAAATATATTGAGAAACTTATGGAATCCTTTTGACAGAGACAGAGAAGCTGTTTTAGGTTGCAATACGGTAAATAGATTATATATCACACCAGCAGGTGATGTTCTGGTCTGTCCATATGTGCATATAAAGATAGGAAATGTAATTCAACAATCATTAAAAGAAATTTCTGAGAACGGATTTAAAATAAAACATTTTAGGAACCACAGCTCAAAATGTCTGGCAGGAGAAGATAAGGATTTTGTAAAAAAGTTTATGTCTAAAGAAGGTACAACTATATTTAATCCTAGTTTAGCTGAAGACATTTTTGGGCCTGAGGATTACGTAAAAAATAGTTAATTATAAAGAAACATTTCCGCTCAGACCGGAACAAAAATTTAGCCAAAGAACTGCCCTTATTCTAGAAGGTAATAATAAAATAAGTTATAAAAAATTATTTTCAGATGTTTGCAGAAATGCAACTCGTCTAGAAAAAAATAGTATTAGCATAATTCTAACAAAAAATAATTATGAGACATTAGTTATTTACATAGCATGTTTGCAAGCTAGATCTACACCCATGCTAATAGACCATAATACAAAATATAAAAAGTTTAAGGAAATTATATTAAGATTTAGGCCTAGATATATTTTTTTTAGCAAAGCAATTAATACTTTTCTTTTTGATGGGTATAAAAGAAAAGATTTAGTTGGAGAAGGAAACTTATATGAAATCAAAAAAAAAAACCTCTTACTCAATAAACAAGGATTTATTTTTATTACTTTCTACTTCTGGTTCAACAGGAAGCGCAAAGCTGGTTAAATTGACTAGAGAAAACATAACATCAAATACTAAAAATATAATTGAATATTTGTCATTAAAAGAAAAAGATAGAACAGTAACTAATTTACCTTTCAACTATGCCTATGGTTTATCAGTAATTAATACACATTTGCAATCAAATGCACAACTTATTATTTCAGATAAATCAGTTATAGATAATTCACTAATAGACTTAGTTAATAAAAATAATATATCTAATTTCAATGGGGTTCCATCAACATATGACTTGTTATTTAATTTAAGATTAGAAAACCATTATTTAAGAAGTACAAGGTTTTTATCTCAAGCTGGTGGTGCTTTGAAAAAGATTACATTTGATAGCATCAGCAAGTATACAAAAAAACAAGGAAAAGATTTTTTTATCATGTATGGACAGACTGAGGCATCTCCAAGAATGGCTTATTATTTAGTTGAAGATAAAGAATATAAAGAAGGCATAATTGGAAAACCTATTAAAGGAGGTAGACTTTTAATTAAAGATAATAAAAATAAAATAATAAAAGAGCCTAATAAAATAGGAAGAATTTTTTACTATGGACCTAATATATTTTCAGGTTATGCTAACAATAGTAAGCATTTGAAAAATCAAAGAAAAAGAAATTATTTAAATACTGGGGATATAGGAAAATTTGATGTAGAAGGAAATTATTATATATCAGGAAGGTCAAGTCGTTATATCAAAATTGAAGATAAAAGAATTAGTTTAGATGAATTAGAAAACCTAATTAGTGAGAAAAATAAAGATGTAGTATGTACTTTTAAAGAAAAAAAAATAATCGTCTGGTATACTGATTATAATCTAGATTTAAAAAAAACTTATATGAAGATTAAAGAAAATACATCAGTTGGAAAAAGAAACTTTATTTTTAGGTTTATTGAAGAGTTTCCAAAAAATAGTAGTGGTAAAGTTTTATTCAAAGAGTTAAAACTATAAATCATGATAGACATAGATTATTTTACGAAAAATCCTTTTTCTTGGGTATCTGATGAAAAGAATCATAAACTATCAAAATTAATAAATACCCTTAATAAGCATCATTACAAAAATTGTGAGAATTATAAAAGAATTCTAGATGCTTTAGATTGTAGACTTTTTGATATAAATAATTTAGAGTCTTTTCCTTTCTTGCCAGTTGACATATTTAAATCTGTAGATCTTAAGAGTATTGCTGAAAATAAAATTCTTAGAACTATGCGTTCATCTGGGACAACTAGCTCTAATAGAACTAAAATATATTTGGATAAAGAGAATGCTGTAATCCAATCAAAAGTTTTAGCTAAAATTGTTTCAGATTTTATTGGAAACAAAAGATTGCCAATGTTAGTTATAGCTAATAAAGAAAGCTTGAGTGGAGAGACATCCTTTTCTGCGCAAACTGCAGCTTTAAGAGGCTTTTCTATATTCGCAAAAAATATGACATTTGTTCTTACAAAATCAAATGATTTAGATATGGAAAAATTAAAAAAATTTTATCAAACATACAAAAATGAAAAAATAATAGTTTTTGGCTTTACTTACTCAGTATACAGAGATTTATTAGTTAATTTAATAAAGAAGAAAATTAAAATCAGTTTTCCTCAGGGACTTTTACTGCATGGAGGTGGTTGGAAAAAAATGGAGAATCAGAAAATAGACAATAATAATTTTAAAAGTTTAGTCAATCAATATCTTTCTATTAAAAAAGTCCATAACTACTATGGTCTGATTGAACAAACTGGAACTATATACATGGAGTGTGAAGAAGGATATTTTCATGCCTCAAACTTTTCTGATATTTTTATTAGAAGATCTGTCAATGAAAAACCTGTTATACAAAAAAAAGGAATGGTGCAATTAATTTCTCCTTTGGCAACGAGCTATCCTGGACATAATATTTTAACTGAAGATATTGGAAAAATATATGGAGAAGACGACTGCAAATGTGGAAGAAAAGGAAAATACTTTCATATCTTTGGCAGATTAGAAAAATCTGAAATAAGAGGATGTAGTGACACTATCGTTGGATAAAAAAGAGATAGAATTAATTTGTGGATCAAGAAATGTGGAAATTAGAAATCACGATATATTCTCAAATATAGTTTGTGATTTCTTAAATGATCTTTCTCTGCTGATTTTAGCAGATAAGAGCTTGACATATTCTGATATAGTTTCCTTTGCTTTTTGGATAAGAAAAAAAAATATTAAAAAATACCTTAAAGACTACATAGACTACAATAAAAGAGTTGGATTAGGGATTGCTTATCATGTAACTCCATCAAACATACCAACAAACTTTGCTTATTCATTTGTTTTTGGACTTCTATCAGGTAATTCTAATATTATAAAGATATCTGACTCAGAAACTTATCAAGATAAATATATTATAAGAAAAATAAAGGTTTTATTCGGACAAAAAAAATATAAAGATTTAGAAAAGTCCAACGCTTTTATAAGATATAGACATAATGATGAAATCAATGCCTATTTATCTCTTAGTTGTAACGCAAGAATTCTATGGGGAGGAAATAGCACCATAAGATTGTTTAAAAACTTTAAAACAGCTGAAAGAGCTAGAGAAATAAACTTTCCTGATAGGTATTCAGTTTGTTTAATTAATACCAGTTATTTAGATAGCTTAGACATTAATAGCTATAAAAAATTAATACAAAATTTTTTTAATGATACCTATTTAGTTGACCAAAATGCTTGTTCTTCTCCAAGGATGGTGGTATGGCTTAAAAAAAAATCAATAAACACTAAAAAGATAAAGGAAAATTTTTGGGAACTCTTAGAGGAAAAGCTAATTAATTATAATCTAGATAACAGTTTAGACTTCAGAAAATTTTCAATATTGTGCGAAACCCTGACTAAAGGTGACTATAAATTGGTTAATACTTTAAGAAATAACAAACTTTATAGATTGAAAAAAAAATCAATCTCTGATCTTTCTATGTTGAGTAATTTAAAGCTAGGAATCTTTTTTGAGTATGAGACAAATAATATTAATGAAGTTTTCAAAATACAAAATAAAAATATACAGACTCTTTCATATATAGGTTTTGAAAAAAAATACTTAAGAGAGGTTTTTGAAAAAAATTCCTGTACCTCATTCGATAGAATTGTACCAGTAGGTAATGTTTTAGATATGGATCTTAATTGGGATGGATACACCATACCTTATGAATTATCAAGAGTAGTCGATATAAGGTAAATAATCATGGTAAATAAAAGAAATATATTGGTAACTGGAGCAAATAGCGGTATTGGACTAGAGTGTGTAAAGCAGTTTATTAACCAAGGGGACAAAGTGATAGGTGTAGTTAGAAATCAAGAAACCAGTTACAATAAAGAATTAGAATCTTTAAAATCGGAAAGTAGTTTGGATATATTTTACATTGATTTAGAAGACACGGTAAACTTAAAGAAAAATTTACGAGATATGATAAATAATTATAAACATATCGATGTATTAATTAACAATGCAGGAAAGATATTTAATGGCTTAGTTCAAATGACTACCAGAAATAAATTTTCTGAATTATTTAATTTAAATTTTTTTGTTCCATTAGACTTAATTCATTTAGTTTCAAAAAAAATGATACGTGCAAAAAAAGGTAATATAGTAAATATATCATCTACATCAGCAGAAGATTGTAACTATGGAAGGAGCGCATATTCATCTTCTAAGGCAGCACTAGAGAGTTTAACAAAGACTTTAGCTTTTGAATTAGGCCCCTTTAATATTAGAGCAAATTGTGTATTACCAGGGCTTACTGATACCAAACTGATGAGAGAAAATACTGACAACAAAGTAATAGAAGAGGTTGAAAAAAATATAGCTCTACGGAGAATAGGAAAACCTGAAGAGATCTCAAAATTAGTTTATTTTCTTGCTTCAGATAATTCTTCTTATATCACTGCACAGTCTATTAGAGTTGATGGAGGAATGGGAAGTAGATGAAATTGGATAAAGAAAGAGTAAGGAAGCTAGCAAAGGCAATAAGTTTTGATGTAATCAAAACTGCTTACGAAACTGGAGGTAAAAACGCTCATATTGGTGGAGCTTTATCTATATGCGATATTTTAGCTGTATTATTCAATGGAATAATCAATTTAAACAAAAAGAATTTTACAGAGACAGACAGAGATAAATTCATATTAAGTAAAGGGCACAGTACTTTGTCATATTATGCTATTTTAAAGGAGATGGGTTTTATAACAAAGGAAGAGCTATCAAATTACGAGAATAAGAACACTTTTTTATTTGGACATCCTGTAAGAAATCTAGATAAGGGAATAGAATTTTCAACAGGAAGTTTAGGAATGGGAATAAGTTTAGGCGTTGGAGCAGCTTTAGCTTCTAAGGTGCTCTTAAAGAATAATAAAATTTATGTCATAGTTGGAGATGGAGAATGCAATGAAGGTTCGGTGTGGGAGGCAGCTATGTCAGCATCTAAATACAAGTTAGATAATTTAATAGTCATAGTTGATAAAAATAATTTTCAACAAACAGGACGAACAGAAGAAGTTATGCCAAATAATAATCTTGCGTGTAAATGGAAAGAATTTGGATGGGATATTAGGGAGATAAATGGACATGATTATGAAGAAATTTTTAATGCATTAGTTTATGATAAAGGCCACAATAAGCCACAGGCTATTATCGCCAATACAATTAAAGGTAAAGGGGTTTCGATATTTGAAAATAATAATAAATGGCACCATAATATAGTTACCAAAAATGATTTTGAATTTGCTCTAGAGGAAATTGAAGAAAAATGAAACTGATGGAAAAAAATATCAAAATGTGGAGGGCTGTTGGACCAAGAGCTACTTATGGTTTAGCTATGATGGAACTAGCTAAAATTGAAGATAAGTTAGTTGTAATTACATCAGATACATCTACTTCTGCTGGATTAGACAGGTTTAAAAAAAAATACACCGATAGATATTTTGATATTGGCATAGCCGAACAAAACACCCTAGGTGTTTCAGCTGGGTTAGCCAGTGAAGGTCTAATTTCATTTGTATCTACATTCGCTCCTTTTCAGACTATGAGATGCTTGGAACAAATAAAAGTTAATTTAGCATATATGCAGATACCTGTTAATT
>MDTB01230278.1_pt1 | contig 20368 bp, 19 predicted proteins | sample 811161 | NCBI WGS metagenome assembly MDTB01 (sample SAMN05326650, study PRJNA326480) | marine metagenome | isolation source: seawater | place: Mediterranean Sea | collected 2009 | reverse complement strand
AATAAGACATATTTGTGATAAATCAAATTTAAAATTGGTAAGATAGTTGAAAAAAAACCTTATATTAACTGGAATGATGGGTGTCGGTAAATCAACTGTGGGGAAAAAGCTTGCAAATAAACTTAAGTTTAAATTTATTGATATAGATAGGATTATTGAACAAAAAGAAAAAAGTAAAATAAAAAATATATTCAGAAACAAAGGTGAAAGCTATTTTAGAAAAATTGAAAAAAAAATTACCCTTGAGGAGCTAAAAAAAAATAATTTAGTTGTAGCACTTGGTGGAGGAGCATTCGTTAATTCCTCAATTCGAAAAGAAATTAAGAACTCCTGCGTAAGCTTTTGGCTTGATCTAAACTTAAAGACTCTTTTAAATAGATTAAGATATGTGAAAAAAAGGCCTTTATTAAGTCAAAATAAATTAGAAGAAACTATAAATAAAATTTACTCAGAAAGAAAGAAATTCTATAATGAGTCTAATTACAAAATTAAATGTAACTCGAAGAATATTAAAGAAATTGTAGATAAAATTACAAAATTATATGAAAGCTCAAGAGATAAAAGTTAAAAGTTTAGATAAAAAATACTCTATTTTAATTGGTAAAAATATTTTAAATGTTTTGCCAAGTAGGATTAAATCACTTTGCCCTCGAACTAAAAAGATAGCTCTTGTATTCGATAATGGTGTACCTGCAAAATATAAGAGAATGATTTCCTCTAAACTAAAAAAATATGAATTAATTAATTTTAATTTCAAATCTGGCGAAAAAGCAAAGTCACTGCGATCAGTTGATTTTTTTTTAAATAAATTGCTATTAAAAAATTTTAATAGAACAGATTTGATTATTGGAATTGGAGGAGGAATTGTTGGAGATTTAATTGGATTTGTTGCGAGCATATTTAAGAGAGGAATTAATTTTATTAGCATTCCAACAACGTTATTATCTCAAGTAGATGCAGCTATAGGAGGAAAAACAGGAGTTAATTCTGTTTATGGTAAAAATTTAATAGGATCTTTTTCTCAACCAAAATTAGTAATTAGCGACATATCTTTTTTAACAAGTTTAAAAAAAAAAGAAATGGTTTGTGGTTACGCCGAGATACTAAAACATGCAGTTATTAATGATAAAAAATTTTTTAGTTGGTTAAAATTAAATAGCAAATACATTTTTAAACAAAACTCTAAAAGACTAGTTTATGCGATTAAAAAAAGTTGCAAAATAAAGTTAAACTTTATTAATAAAGATGTTAATGAAAAAAATTTGAGAATGATATTAAATTTTGGTCATACTTTTGCCCATGCTATTGAAGTCAAAAATAATTATTCAAAAAATATTACTCATGGCGAAGCTGTTTTAGCGGGAATGGTTTTAGCTACAAAACTTTCTGTTGTAAAAAAAGTCTGTAGTAAAAAAACTTTGGATGATCTTGTAAATATATATTCAAAAAATAAATTAAATTATACTTTTACAAAATATAAAAAGATTGAAGAAATTAATAAACTAATTCCTTATTTAAAAAATGATAAAAAAAATAATGATGAAAAAATAAATTTTATATTACTGAATCAAATCGGCAAAACTACTCAGCCGAATAAGTTTAAAATTTCAATTAATGAATTGAAAAAAAACATAAGATATTTTACTCAATATTAATTTCTAGAGCATGTATTTTAGTTTTAAGATCTTCTTTTAATATACTCATTATTAATTTTTGAGCATTTAGCCTTGTTATCGATTTAAGATATAAAGATTGTATTCTTAATTTCAAATGATATTTATCTTTAGAAAAAAATTTATGTTTCACATGTTTCTGTGAATTATCTATGATCTCTAATTTTTCAAATTTAATTTTTTCAGCTATTCTTTTTTCTATTTCTTTAAAATAATTTTCCATTTTAATTAAATTACTATATAGAATTAATGCTGATATGAAAATAATCTGTGACTGGAAAAATTGTAAAGAAATAGGCTCCTATAAGGCTCCTATTGAAAAAGATAACAGTAAGAAGTTTAGATTGCTTTGTCTTGAACACGTGAAAGAATTTAATAAAAATTGGAATTATTTTGAAAATATGAACGATCAAGAAATAGAATTTTTTATAAAATCAGACTTAACTTGGCATAAATCAACAAAAAATTTTGGATCATCAGATAATTTTTTTAATATTTTGTGGAATAATGCTTTAGACGATAAGCTTAATATTTTTAAAAGTACAAATTTCAGGGACTTCAAAAAAACCAAAATCTCTCAAACGGATAGGGACGCTCTGCAAGTAATGGAGCTAAATGATGCGGCAAAATGGCAAGAAATCCAAACAAAGTTTAAAAACCTTGTCAAAAAATATCATCCTGATAAAAACCAGGGTAGCAAAAAGTTTGAAGATAAGTTAAAAAAAATTACATTAGCTTATAGTCAATTAAAAAAAACTTTAGGAAAAAAATGAGTGCTACACAGTTTCTGACAAAACCTGACATAAAAATTTCTGTCAAACAAACTTTTGGTTTTGATAGCCAAATGCAGGTCGATGCTTTTTCAAAAAAAAATGAATATGTTCCAAAAATAGATGCTGATTACAAATTTGACAAAGAAACAACCATGGCAATTCTTGCTGGATTTTCTTTTAACAAAAGAGTTCTGATTCAAGGATATCATGGAACGGGCAAATCTACTCATATAGAACAAGTTGCCGCTAGATTAAACTGGCCTTGTGTGAGAGTAAATTTAGATAGCCATATAAGTCGAATAGATTTGATAGGAAAAGACGCTATCGTTTTAAAGGACGGTAAACAAATTACGGAATTTAAAGAGGGAATTTTGCCTTGGTCTATCCAAAATCCAGTAGCTCTAGTATTCGATGAATATGATGCAGGAAGACCAGATGTTATGTTTGTTATTCAGAGAATTTTGGAAAGTGATGGAAATTTTACTTTATTGGATAAAAATAAGATCTTAGAGCAACATGATTTTTTTAGAATATTTGCAACGACTAACACTGTTGGTCTAGGTGATACTTCTGGATTATACCATGGAACACAGCAAATCAACCAAGGTCAGATGGATAGGTGGAACATAGTTTCAACTCTAAACTATTTACCTTTTGAAAAAGAGCAAGAAATAATTTTAGCTAAAAATAAAAAATTTAATAACAAAGAAGGTAAAGAAATAATATCAAATATGATTAAAGTAGCAGATCTTTCTAGAAAAGGATTTATAAATGGGGACATTTCTACTGTAATGAGCCCGAGAACTGTAATGCATTGGGCAGAGAACACATCTATTTTTGGTGATAAAGGATATGCTTTTAGAGTCACTTTTTTAAACAAGTGTGATGAATTGGAAAAAAAAATTATCTCAGAATATTACCAGAGATGCTTTGGGGAAGATTTGCCTGAGTCATCAGTAAATGTTTCTTTATAAAAGTGGAAAAAAAAACTGAAATAGTAGAAAATTTTAAAACTGCTATAGGCTCAACTGTTAAATCTTTGTCAAATTCAGAGAATGTTGAAGTTTTTTTTGGAAATCAAAATACAAAATCAGAAAAAATTTCGGTTAAACTTCCGGAAATAGAAGAGTTAAACAATACAATTAATTATGATCAAATTAGAGCTATAGCTGACTCCGAGTCTTTAAAGATAAGATATAGCAATTACAAAACTTTTAAATCCTATGAACCTAAAGGAAATATTTCAAAAAAATTATATGAAATAGCTGAAAAAATAAGATTCGAAAAGATTGGGTCAGATAAATTTAAAGGTGTTAAAAATAATATTGAAAATTATTATCAAAAAAGAATCAATTCCTTGGACCTTAAGAATAGCGAAGACAAAATAATAGAGTCTTTTGAAAACTATTTGAGAGTAAAATTTTTTGACTCAAAAAATACCAAAAATTTAGATAAAAAATTAAAAACGTATAAGAAGGATTTAGAAGAAAAATTCAAAGGAAAAATTAACGAATTAAGCAACCTTGCCTATGATCAAGCAAAGTTTAACTTTACTGTGTCTAAATTGATTTCAGATATGAGTTTAGATGAAGTTGAAGATAAAAATGATAAAGACAAAAATGAAGAAAATAATGATCAAAAACCTAAAAATACTGAAAAACAAGATCAACAAGCAAAAGAAGACAGCTTGCAACAAGAAATGTCCATTGAAACTGGTGTTCCAGATTTAGAAACTCAAACTAAAGACTCCAATCAAAATGAAGAAGAAATTGAAATAGAAGACAAGTCTAAATCAGAACTGAGGAAAAACATAAAAAATAATTTATCAAGACTAAGATATAAAGCTTACACAGAAGAATTTGATGAAATAATCAAAGCTGAAGACTTAGAAAATGAAGAGGAATTAAATAGATTGAGAAAAAATTTAGATCAACAATTATTGCAATTAAAAAATTTTATTTCTAAACTAGCAAATAAACTTCAAAGAAAATTACTAGCTAAACAAAATAGATCTTGGAATTTTGATCTAGAGGAAGGGTTGTTGGATACTTCAAAATTAACAAGAATAATTATAGATCCTTTTAATTCATTATCTTTTAAAAAAGAGAAGGACATAGAATTTAAAGATACTTTAGTTACGATTTTGATTGATAATTCTGGATCTATGCGAGGTAAACCAATATCTGTAGCTGCTATTTGTGCAGATATACTCTCAAGAACACTTGAACGATGTTCCGTTAAAGTGGAAATTTTAGGTTTTACAACAAAACATTGGAAAGGAGGTTCGTCAAGAGAAAGGTGGATGAAAAATGATAAGCCAAATTTACCTGGAAGATTAAATGATTTAAGACATATAATTTATAAATCAGCAGACACACCCTGGAGGCAAGGAAAAAATAATATTGGCTTGATGTTAAAAGAAGGTCTGCTTAAAGAAAATATTGATGGGGAGGCTTTAAAATGGGCCTTTAACAAAATGTCCAAAAGAAAAGAGGAAAGAAAAATTTTGATGGTTATTTCAGATGGTGCACCAGTTGATGACTCTACTTTATCTACTAATTCTAGTGACTATTTAGAAACTAATTTAAAGGATACAGTTAAATGGATAGAAAACAAAGATAATATTGAATTATTAGCAATTGGCATTGGTCATGATGTTACTCGATATTACAAACATGCTATAAAAATTACTGATGTACAAGATTTAGGAGATGTTATGATCAATCAACTTACTGATCTTTTTGTTAAAAAAGATAAAAAAACTCTACATTAATAAAGATTCTTAACGTTTAGCCTCTGATACATCTCGTATACTTACTAATAAAAATTTAAAAGGTATTAACATCATTAAAGCAATAAAAAATTTAACAGCAAGATCTCCAAGACCTAAAGTTACCCATGGAACTCCAGTTCCATAAAATGCAATTGAAAAGAATAAAAATGTATCAACTATAGATCCAAAAAATGATGAGATGAGTGGAGCTATGTACCAAGACTTATTACGTAAAATGTCAAAAATTTTTACGTCTAAATTTTGTGCTACAAAAAAAGCTGTACCTGAGCCGATGGCTATTCTAATTGAAATTATATCTGAAAAGTTAGTAGAAACTAATAGTGTTAAAACCACTCCAATAAAAAAACCAATATAAACAATTTTTTTTGCTACAATTGTTCCATATGCTCTATTTGCTAGATCTGTTATTAAAAAAGTGATTGGATAACTAAAAGCGCCATAAGTTAATATTTCATTTAAATTATAATGTTCTATAGGAAATTGAACTAAGTAATTTGAGATTACAACTACTAGTCCCATTAAAGAAGCTAGTTTATAAAATAAACTCATTTAAACTTTTGAAGAAATGAAGGCCTTAAGTTTTCTTACTTTATTCGATAATTTATTTTTTTTTGCAGATAATAGATATTTATCTAATCCACCTTTAAAGTCTACGGTTCTTAAAGCTGCATTACTAACGTTTAATTTAATATTTTTTTTAAGAATATCACTTTTAAAAGTTACTTTTTTGAGATTTGGCAAGAATCTGCGTTTTGTCTTGTTTTTTGCATGACTTACGTTATGACCTTTCATAGGTGATATTCCTGTTAATTCGCATCTTTTAGACATAATTTTTCCTAAAGTTATATAATTCTTGTTAGTTGGCGGGTCAAGCATTAATTCCCACTGCTTGACTTATATTTTTTATATTTTCTTTTTTTAAAATTGAAATTAACTCTTTTTTTATATTTTTTACTATACCAGGGCCTTTATAGACCATACCTGTATATAATTGTACTGCATCCGCTCCTGCGCTTATCTTTTCAAATGCACTTTGACCTGAGTCTACTCCCCCAACTCCTATAATCTTTATTTTACCTTTGGTTTCTTTATAAAATTTTTTTATTAAAGTTGTTGAAATGTCTTTAAGTGGCTTCCCAGATAATCCACCTTTTTCATTTTTTTTTGTATCAGATAATTTTTCTCTATTAACATCAGTAGTATTAGAAATAATCATACCTTGAATATTATATTTTTTAATCAACTCTACTATTTTGCTAATATCATTATAATTAATGTCTGGTGAAAGTTTAATTCCAATTTGTTGATTTATTTTTTTGTCTTTTTTTATTTTATTTATTCCAATCAATAGTTTTTCCATTTCTTTTTGATCGTGAAAGTTCCTTAATCCTTCAGTATTAGGTGAAGAAATATTAATGGTTATATATCCTGCGTGTATAGAAAGTCTTGATAGACATGTATAATAATCTTCTTCTTTATTTTTTGTATCTTTGTTCGGACCTATATTGATACCTAGAAAACCATCTGGTAGGTTATTTGAAATCCTTTTGGATATTATTTCTGCCCCGTCATTATTAAATCCTAATCGATTAATTAAAGCCTGATCTTTTTCTAATCTAAAAATTCTAGGCTTGGGATTGCCTAATTGTCTTTTGGGTGTCACAGTTCCAACTTCAATAAAGCCAAAACCAAATTTAAAAAGAGAATTATAAACCTCCGCACTTTTATCGAAACCAGCCGCTAAACCAATTGGATTTGGTATATTTTTATCAAATAAATTTGTTTGAAGAAGTTCCTCCCCATCAACAGTGAATAAGCTTTTTGGTAAAATATTTACTTTCAAAGATTTTATTGCCAAATCATGTGCTACTTCTGGGTCTAGAGAAAATATATAAGGTCTTAAAATAGAGAACATTAATTATTTTATTTTATCATTTATTAATTTAATTGTTTCATTGAGTCCAAAAAAACTTATGAAGAATCCCATTCTTGGTCCATTTTCTTCACCAAAAACTACTTCATATATTAGTTTAAACCAATCTCTGAGGTTTTTTTCATATCCATTTTCTTTTCCTACAGTATAAACATAAGTTTGAATTTCTTCTGGTTTTAAAGATTGGTTAATTTGCTTTAATTTTATTACTAAATTTTCTAAAGCTTTTTTTTCATCTAAACTGGGTTTTTTAAATTTTTTATTTGGCTCTACTTTGTCTTTGAAATAATTTATTGCATATTCAGTAAGGCCATCAAGTATTGGGTAGTCTTTTGGTTTTATTTCTGAATGAAATTTATTTATAAATTTCCAAAGAATCTCTTTTTTGTCAGCATTGCTTGATCCCACTAAATTTAAAAGCATTGAAAAAGGCATAACTATTTTTTCCTTTGGAGGATTTCCATTATGTACGTGCCAAACTGGATTCAAAATTTGATCCTTTTCTTTTTGACTAGGAAACTTTTCAATATTAGATAAATATTCATCAACTGTTTTTGGGACAACCTCTGAATAAAGTTTTTTTGCTCTTTTAGGATTTGGGTACATATACAATGATAAACTTTCGGGAGAAGCATACCTTAGCCATTGTTCAATAGAAATACCATTACCTTTTGACTTAGAAATTTTTTCACCTTTTTCATCTAAAAATAATTCATAGGCAAAACCATTTGGTGGATTTTTACCAAGGGATTTACAAATTTTATTTGATAGTATTGCGCTTTCAGTCAAGTCTTTACCATACATTTCAAAGTCAACATCAAAGGTAAACCATCGCATCGCCCAATCTACTTTCCATTGTAATTTGCAATTTCCATCTAAAATACTAGAATTAATTTTTTCACCATTGTTATTAAAAACGACTTCACCTGTTTTTTTATTCATTTCTAACAATGGAACCTCGAGAACTTTACCAGTTTTAGGACAAATTGGTAAAAAAGGACAATATGTTTTTCTCCTCTCCTCTCTTAAAGTAGGTAATATTATATTCATTATATCCTCATATTTTTCCAAGACTCTCATCAAAGAGTTATTAAAAATTCCCTTTTTATAATTTTCTGTTGAGCTTTTAAAAATAAATTTAAATTTAAATCTGTTTAAAAACTCTTTAAGTAACTCATTATTATGTTCACCAAAACTTTTGAATTTTTTAAATGGGTCAGGAATATTAGTGAGAGGTTTTCCCAAATTTTTTCTTAATATTTCTTCATTAGGTATATTATCTGGAACCTTTCTTAATCCATCCATATCGTCTGAAAAAGTAATTAGATCATAGTCTATTTTTTGAATGTGATTTAACGCATTTATCATCATCGTGGTTCTCGCGACTTCTCCAAAAGTTCCTATATGAGGTAATCCGCTGGGTCCATAGCCAGTTTGAAAGATAATCTTATTTTTTTTGTTAATAATTTCTTTTCTATCTTTTAGAAGTTTTCTAATTTCTACAAAAGGCCAAGAAGAAGTTGATTGAATTAAGTTCTTATCAAACATAACTATGGTTTATTAAATTTTATGTATAAAATACAGGTATAATTGCATGATATTAAGTTGAATTTTATAACTATTTAAATAGTCTCAAACACTATGGCTACAAACAAAACTGTGTTTTTTATGATTGGGGTGTTGCTTGTTGTGCTTGGTTTTTCCATGTTAATACCCTATTCAATACAGCTATTATATAAAGAAAACAGTCATAGCTTTGTCTCATCGTCGTTTGTTACTATTTTTATTGGGATATTATTTGTTTTAGCAAATTTAGAAAAAGAATTTAAATTAAGTTTAAGACAAACTTTTCTATTCTCTACTTTAGCTTGGTTAATGGTTGCCACCTTTGGAAGTTTACCTTTTCTTTTATCTCCTAAAGAATTTACATTCAGCGAAGCTTTTTTCGAAAGCATGTCAGGTATCACGACAACTGGAGCTACAATCATTACTGATTTAGATAAAAGTCCAAAAAGTATCTTATTGTGGCGAGCCATAATGCAATGGCTTGGTGGAATAGGTATAGTTGTAATGGCAATTACAATTTTACCTCTACTAAGAGTAGGTGGAATGCAATTATTTAAGATGGAAGGAACAGATAGCACCGAAAAAATTTTACCTAGAACAGTTGAAGTTGCTGCTATTATTATTACAACTTATATAGCTTTGACATTTCTATGTGGAATTTTTTATTGGCTTTTTGGTATGTCAATATTTGATAGCATCTCTCATGCCATGACGACTATAGCTACAGGAGGATTTTCAACACATAATGACTCTATAGGTTTTTTTAAAAATTCAAATATAGAAATTACAGCAAGTGTTTTTATAGTCTTAGGTAGCATACCTTTCATTTCATATTTGAAGTTTGCTCAAGGTAATAAAAAAGTTTTTTTTCAAGATGATCAAATCAAAGGTTTAATTCAATTGATTTTATTGTCGGTGATAATAATGTTTCTATATTTATTATTTATTGATTATGAAAGTAATATCCTCGATAAAATTAGAATATCTTCTTTTAATGTTATTTCTATTTTATCAGGAACTGGATATGTCACTGATGATTTTGGATTATGGGGAAAATTTTCTCTAATATTTTTTTTATTTTTAATGTTTATTGGTGGTTGCGCAGGATCTACAGCATGTGGTATTAAAATTTTTAGATTGCAGATGTTATTTATTTTTTTTAAAAATCAAATAAAAAAATTAATTTATCCAAATAGTATAATAATCTCCAAATACAATAATCAAAAAATATCTGACAGTTTTATTAATTCTGTAATTGTATTTATTTTTTCATTTTTATTCATTTTTTTTATTATATCTATGCTTCTTTCTATCTCTGGGCTTGATTTTTTAACAGCTATTTCAGGTGCCGCTAGTGCTATTTCAAACGTGGGGCCAGGTTTAGGAGACATGATTGGTCCAAGTGGAAATTATAAAGGTATACCAGACCTATCAAAATGGATATTATCTGTAGGAATGTTGCTTGGAAGATTAGAATTATTTGCGGTTTTAGTATTATTTTTTCCTTCTTTTTGGAGAAATTAAAAAATTATGGAAATTTATAAAAAACAAACACTATCAGAAACTTTTTCTGTTTATTTTGACAGACGAATGATTAGAATTTTGTTGCTTGGAGCTATAAGTGGATTTCCTTGGGTTTTAATAGGGAGCAGTTTAAGTCTTTGGCTCAAAGAAGATGGGTTAAGCCGTAGTACGATTGGTTGGGCGGGATTAATATTTGCCGTTTATGCTTTCAATTATTTATGGGCACCAATAATCGATAGAATTAGAATTCCCTGGTTGACTAACAAAATTGGTCACAGAAGAGGCTGGATTGTTACTATGCAAACTATAATTTTATTAAGTCTAGTTTGTTGGAGTTTAATCAATCCAACAGCTAATTTAGCTTTGGTTATCAGCGTTGGTTTGATAATTGCAATTGCTTCGGCTACACAAGATATAACTGTTGATGCCCTTAGAATTGAACAAATTGGGGAACATGAAGGAAAATCAATGCAAGCAGGTGCCGCTATGGCAGTTGTAGGTTGGTGGACTGGTTATAAATTAGGTGGGGTAATAGCATTAAATGTTGCAGAATTTTTTGAGTTAGCAGGATTTGAAAATTATTGGCAAATTACTTTCTTGGTTTTGGGTATAGTCATAATAGCCTGTAACATTGGATTAATGTTTGTGCACGAATCGCAACCTACTCAAAGAAAAGAATCGCAAGCACGAACTGATAAATTAATTGCAGACAGATTGGGCTCTTCTAATTTTGCAACTAAGACTGTAGCTTGGATCACTGGAACGGTTGCAGGTCCTGTAATGAGTTTTTTCAAAAAAAATGGTTTCAATATTGCCTTAGCTATCTTAGGATTTGTTTTTCTTTTTAAAATCGGAGAAGCTTTTCTCGGCAGAATGTCAGTAATATTTTATAAAGAGATAGGTTTTACCAAATCAGATATTGCTCTCTATTCAAAGGGATTAGGTTGGATAACAACTGTAATTTTTACTTTGCTTGGAGGTTTGTTTGCAATTCGTTCAGGAGTAATTAAAGCTATGTTCGTTTCGGGTATATTAATGGCATCTACTAACTTATTATTTTCTTTATTGGCTTGGTCTGGAAAATCTGAATTACTATTTGCTATAGCTGTAATTTTTGATGATATGGCGGCTGCATTTGCAACTGTTGCCTTTGTAGCTTTTATTTCTATGTTAGTAGACAGAACTTACACAGCTACCCAGTACGCTCTTCTTGCCTCAATTGGAACTGCAGGAAGAACTACTTTGGCGGCTTCATCCGGAGCATTAGTCGATTGGTTAAATGGAGATTGGGGAATTTTCTTTATAATTACTGCTATAATGGTAATACCTTCTTTAGTCTTTCTATATATGATTAGAAATAAATTAAAGCTTAATGGCTAAACTTTTCACTAATACTTACAAGTTTACTAATTTATATAAAAAAGCTTCCAGGAGATCTGAAATCGTAACGCAGATGATTTATGGAGAAAGTTTTTTTATTATAAAAAAAACTAAAAAATGGCTAAAAATTAAAATTAAAGAGGATAATTATTCAGGTTTCATTCAAAATAAAAAATTTAAAACTTATTCAAAACCCACACATAAAATTATGAATTTAAAAGCAAAAATTTATAAATCTCCAAATAAACAAAAGAAATTATATGAGCTTACTTTCGGGTCAAAAATTAGAATTATACGAAAGCAATCCAAATTTTTAAAGTTTGAAAAAGGATGGATAGATAAGAAAGAAACTAAACCATTATCACATAGAGACAAAAATCTATTTAAAAGAATAAATATTTTTAAAAATATAAAATATAAATGGGGTGGTAAAACATTTAATGGAATAGATTGTTCTGCTTTAATTCAAGTCTTTTTTAACTTTAATAACAAATATTGTCCAAGAGATGCAAAAGATCAGGTAAAATATTTTAAAAAGAATATAAAATTAAAAAATATAAAAAAAAATGATATTATTTTTTGGAAAGGTCATGTAGCTCTTGCATTATCGAAGAATAAATTAATTCATGCCTACGGACCAATGAAAAAAACAGTAATTATGTCAATAAATCAAACAATTGAACGAATTCAAAAAACTGCAAATTTAAAAGTAATTGGAATTAAGAGGATCTAAGGTTGAGGTGGTTTTAGTCTCCCTCCACCACCTCTACAAATATTTTAATTGATTCGTGTTCAAAAATTTATCTCTTTTTAATTGTATGTTGATAAATATTTTATATTTATCTTAAAAATTTAAAAATTTTCTAGCTATCTTAACTTTCAGCTTAAATGAATAGTAATAATAATAAAATAGTTCTAATATAGTTAAGTTAAAATTTTTTTTTGACCAGTATAATAACTTTTTTTCTTCATCTTCAATTAAATAACTCTTTGAGACTCTAAAAGTCTCAGAGTTTTGATGGTGGTATCTACAATTAGTTAAATTGTTTTCAATGATATCGATCTTAAAATTTTTAAAAACTTTTAAAAAGAACGCATAGTCTTGCATAAACTTAAATGTATCAGGGTATTTACCAATTTTTTTTATAATATTTTTTTTAAACATAATTGTGGAATGTCCAATAATATTAAAAAAAAGAATTTTTCTTATGTAAGGAAAAGCTTTCATCTTATATCTTATCTTTTCTGTTATTTTTCCATCATTGTCGATTCTAGAAAACCAACTTCCCACTAATGCAAAATTTTCTTTTTCGATATAATCAATTTGTTTTGTCAATCTGTTTGAATTCGCAACATCATCTGAGTCTAAAATTGCAATATATTTTCCTGTTGATTTTTTTAATGCGAAATTTAAACATTTTGTTCTACCAATATTTTTTTTAAAAAAAAATTTTTTTATTCTTTTATCTTTAAATTTTTTTAGAATAATTTTAGAGTTATCCTTTGAGCCATTTTCACAAGCAATTAACTCCCAATTTTTATAGTTTTGTTTTATAATACTTTTGACAGACTGTTCTAAATAATTCTGATGATTATAAATGGTCATCAAAACTGAAACTTTTGGTTTATTTTTCACTCTAAATATTATTTTTTTTTGGCTAAAATTAGAAATCCTATATTAAAATAATTAATCTTATTTAAGAATGTTTTTTCTAAAAACTTAGACAATCTAAATGCAAAATTGGGAAATAAGACTGTTAATGGATATACGGCTAAATTTGTATAATAGTTTTCAATAGATAATATTTCAAATTTTCCTTCTGCAAACAATTGTTTTGCCTCTTTATAAGACCACATTTTTCTTTTTGGATTTTCTTTACCTATATTAAATACTTTTTTTAGAAATAACCTAGGGTATTTTAAGATTCTTATCATAGTAAAATCAAAAGATATTCTGTTAGGAAATGATAAAAGTATTAATCCATCTTTATCTAAAATATCATTACATTTTTTAATAATTTTATTTGGATCTTCAAAATATTCTATAAAACCTAAGCCAACTAAAACCTCGAATTTTTTATTTATATCTTCTTTGTTAAAATCTAAACGATGTAATTCAATTCTACCATTTTTAATTTCTTCTTTTTGTTGAGATTTTATTTTTGAAAGCATTTCCTCTGAAAAATCTATTCCTGTATATTTTGCCTTCGCTTCTAACAAGTGAGGTATCAGATCTCCTGTTCCACAGCCTAAGTCACATAACTTTTTATCAGAAACTTTGTTACCCAGCATTTTTATAGTTTTTTCTATCCTAATTACAAAGGGATAGCTAAATGGATTTTTTTTGTCATAAAGATTTTTCCATTCTCCAGTTTGGGCTTTTTTTTGAAAGAAATTTTGTACGTTTGACATTGTTGATAAAGCTTTTAACATATAAAATTAAATTGTAAATAATTTATAAATTATGAAGTTAAATTTCTTTAAAGAAAATAAAGGCTTATTAATACGTATAGACGATGTAACTGATACAATGAATTGGGTAATGATGAATCGTTGTGAGAAGTTATTTGATGATTTAAAAATTAAACCGTTACTAGGGGTAATTCCTTTAAATAAAGACTTAGAGTTATCAAAATTTGAAAAAAATGATGATTTTTGGAAAAAAGTTTTAGAATGGCAAAATAAAGGGTGGGAAATTTCTATGCATGGATTCGAGCACAAATATTTTATTAATACAGAAAAAAAAGATTATTTTTCATATGGAGGTATGTCTGAATTTTTTAACCTATCTTATGAATTACAAAAAGAAAAAATTCAAAAAGGCCTTGAAGTATTTAAATCAAAGAATATTCATATAAGATCTTTTTTTGCTCCAAATCATACATATGATAAAAATACCTTTAGAGCTTTAAAAGACTCAGGAATAAAAACAATAATAGATGGCTACGGCTTAATACCTTACTCAAAATATGGATTAAATTTCATACCACAGCTTTTTTATAAATTAATTCTTCTTCCCTTAGGAGTTCAGTCGTCTCAAATTCATTTAAATAGTTGGAAAGAGTATGATTTTATCAATTTTGAGAAATTTATTAAAGAAAATAAAGAATACATATTAGATTATAATCAAGCAGTTAAAAAAATTAACAACGGTCCATTTGTAAAATCTTTAAATTTTTTGATAAAGTTATTTCTTCAAATTATAAGAAAATTAAGAATATCTTAATGGCGGAGAGAAAGGGATTCGAACCCTTGAAACGGTTTCCCGTTTACACGCTTTCCAAGCGTGCGCCTTCGACCGCTCGGCCACCTCTCCAAATTAAGTTTCTTTATTAATTTTTAAAACACCTATAAATGCTTCTTGAGGTATTTCAACTTTTCCAAATTGTTTAGATCTGGCTTTACCTTTTTTTTGTTTCTCTAGAAGCTTTCTTTTTCTATCAGTAGCTCCACCGCCATGAATTTTAGTCAAAACATCTTTTTTAAAACCTTTAATAGACTCTCTTGCTACAATTTTTCCTCCAATTGCCGCTTGAACAGGAATCATAAAATTATGCCTTGGTATTAAGTCTTTCAGTTTTTCACAAACTTGTCTTCCAGTTTTTTGAGCAAAATCTTTATGGATAATCATTGCTAATGCATCAACAGGTTCAGCATTAACAAGTATCCCTAGTTTAACTAAATCTCCTTCTCTATACCCAGAAATTTCATAATCAAAACTTGCGTATCCACTTGAAACGGATTTAAGTTTATCATTAAAATCAAAAACGACTTCATTGAGTGGTAGATCGTAAGATAAAACTGCTCTCTTGCCGGAGTAACTTAAATTTGTTTGTACACCTCTTTTATCTTGACAAATTTTTATAATTGAACCTAAATATTCGTCAGGAGTAATTATGGTAGATTTAATCCAAGGTTCTTCAATTTTTGAAATTTGAGATGGATCGGGCATATTTGTTGGGTTTTGTAAATCAATAATATCTCCTTTGATTTTGTGAACTTTGTAAATTACTCCAGGAGTAGTTGTTATAAGATTAACGTCAAATTCCCTTTCAAGTCTCTCAGTAATTATCTCAAGATGTAATAATCCTAAAAAACCACACCTAAATCCCAAACCTAATGCACTAGAGGACTCTGGCTCATAAGAGAAACTTGCATCATTTAATTTTAATTTTGCTAATCCATCTTTCAATTTTTGATATTCAGAGCTATCTACTGGAAATAAACCGCAAAATACAACTGGCTTACTGGGTTTATAACCAGGTAAGGGGGTGTTTATAGGATTATTTGCATCACAAATTGTGTCTCCTACTTTTGTCTCTGATAGTGATTTTATTCCTGTAATAATAAAACCTATTTCACCTGAATTAAGTTTTTCTATATCTATAGGTTTTGGAGTAAATACTCCAACTTTCTCAATTACGTATTCTTGGTTGTTAGACATTAATTTTATCCTCATATTTTTTGCAATTTTCCCATCTATGACTCGAACTAAGATTACAACACCAAGATAACTATCATACCAACTGTCTACCAATAAAGATTTTAGTTTTTCATCTTTTTTTCCTTTAGGAGCTGGGAGATTATTTACGATTGCCTCCAAAATATGGTCAATTCCTTCTCCTGTCTTGCCTGAACAAGAAATAGCATTAGATGTATCTATTCCAATAACATCCTCTATTTCCTTCTTGGTTTTTTCAATATCAGAAGCAGGTAAATCAATTTTATTTAAAATAGGAATTACCTCATGGTTAATTTCTAGCGCCTGGTAAACATTAGCTAAAGTTTGGGCTTCAACTCCTTGAGTACTATCAACAATTAATAATGATCCTTCACACGCTGATAATGATCGACTTACCTCGTAACCGAAATCTACATGCCCAGGCGTGTCGATAATATTCAAAATATATTCATTTCCATCTATTGCCTTGTATCTAAGTTTAACAGTTTGAGCTTTAATAGTAATTCCTCGCTCTCTTTCAATATCCATGGAATCAAGAACCTGTTGTTTCATTTCTCTATCAGTTAGACCTCCGCATTTATGAATTATTCTATCTGCAATAGTTGATTTTCCATGATCAATGTGCGCAATTATAGAAAAATTACGAATTCTATTTATTTCTGACATTAGGACCTAATTGTTGCGCCAGTTTTATTTTGAACAGTCTCAATAATTTTTTGACTTATTTGATCTAAATCCTGCTCAGTCAATGTTTTGTCTTGAGCTTGAAGAGTTACACTAATGGCTACTGATTTTTTATCTTTAGGAATATTTTCCCCTTCAAAAACATCAAATGTAACAACTTTTTGGATAATATTTTCGTCTACCTCTTTAATTATTTTCTCTAGCAAACCTACTTTAAAAGATTTTTCTATCACAAATGCAAAATCTCTCTCTGACTTTTGATAATCTGAAACTATATAATTTACTTTTTTGTTTCTATTTTTTTTATTCGATTGAGGTATATTTTTTAAAAAAATCTCAAATCCAAAAATATTTTTATCTTTAAAATCTAATTTTTTAACAATAGCAGGATGTAATTCTCCAAACCTGGCTAGGAGTGGTCCCTTTTCCGATTTTAAATTAACAGATCCTGATCGACCTGGATGGTAACTACTTTTAGTCAAATCACTTACAAAAAAGTTTTTTTCGTCTAAACCTATTTCTGTTAAAGTCCTTAATACGTCACTTTTAATATCAAAAACATCTACGTCCCTGGCTTTTTCTGACCAGCTTTTTCTATTAACTTGGCCAGATTTTAGGCCACCAATAACTATTTGTTGTTCACCAGGATTTTTTCCAAAAAATGTCGTACCTATTTCAAAAAAAGATAAGTCAGCATATCCCCTATCTTGGTTTTTTTTAAAATAAATTGCTAGATTCGAAAATATTGATCTTCTTAAAACATCTAGATCAGATGATATAGGGTTATAAATCTTAATTTCTTCTTCACCTTTATTAAATTGTCTGTCAATTTTTGAGTCCGTAAAAGACCAAGTAACAGTCTCAATATAGCCTTTAGATGCTAATGCTCTTTGGGAAAGGTGGAAGAGCTTTTGTTTAAAATTTAGAGTTTCTTTTTCTCTTTTTTTTTCTGGTTCAATAACTTTAATATTATTAAATCCTTTGATTCTTATTAGTTCTTCTACTAAATCTACATCTTGCGAAATATCAGGTCTCCAAGAAGGTACTTCAACTTTTAAATTTTTTTTACCCTTTTTAAGCTTAAAACCTAAAGATGATAAAATTTTATCAGCTTCGAAAATTGAAATTGAAATACCAATTAAATCTTTAAATTTTTCAATATTAAAATCTATAACTTTACTTTTCTTCGAAACTTGCCCAGTAATTATAAACTTACTAGCTTCCCCTCCACAAATTTTAAGTATTAATGCTGTCGCTGTTTCTAAACCTTCTTTGATAGAATTGGGGTCTATTCCTCTTTCGAACCTATATTTAGCATCAGTATTAATATTTAATTCACGAGCAGTTTTTCTAATAGATGAAGGTAAAAAATATGCGGACTCTAATAATATATTCTTAGTATTAAGCTCAGTTGATGTTTTCGTTCCGCCAATAATACCTCCGAGGCCTAAAATGCTACTTTTGTCAGTAATAATACACATTCCTTTTTTTAATTTATATTTCTCATTATCTAATCCTTTGAACTCTTCTCCTTCTCTTGAGTTTCTAACAATTATTTCTTTATCTATTTTGTTAGCATCATAGGCATGCAACGGTCTATTCGAGTCAAACATTACATAATTTGTAATGTCAACAACTGCAGAAATAGGTTTTAAGCCCAAAGCAAGAATCTTATTTTTTAACCAAGTAGGGCTTGCTTGGTTTTTAATATCTTTAATGTAACAACTCCCGAAAGATAAACAACCTTGGTTTTTTTCCTTAAAGATAGAGACTTTAAGAGGGTGCTTTAAGGTTTGTTTGAAAGATCTTTTTTTTAATTTTAAAAGACTCCCAAGTCCAGATGATGACAGGTCTCTTGCTATCCCTCTTACTCCTAAACAGTCAGCTCTATTGGGGGTAATAGAAATATCTAAAGTCTTTTCTGATTTGATATTAAAATAACTTTTGCCAATTTCAGTTTCTTTATTTTTTAATTCTATAATGCCATCACTTTCATTTGATAAATTCAACTCGTTACCTGAACAAAGCATTCCATGGGATTCTACACCTCTAATTTTTGCAATTTTTAACTTAAAATTAGTTTTGGGAATAACTGCTCCTGGGGGTGCGTAGATAGTTACTAAACCATCTCTAGCATTTGAAGCGCCACAAACTACTTTTATAATTCTTTTGTCACCTAAACTTACATCGCAAACTTTTAACTTGTCAGCATTAGGATGATTCTCAGCTTTTAAAATTTTTGCAACTTTAAAATCACTTAATTCCCCAAGGTTATCTTTTACATTTTCTACCTCTAACCCAATATTTACTAGTTGGTCTATTATTTTAGCTTCGTTTGCTTTTGTTTGTAAATGCTCTTTAAGCCAAGGAATTGTAATTATCATTTACTTAAACCTCTATAATTTGTTGGTACATCCAAAGGATCAAATCCAAAATGACTTAACCATCTGTAATCAGTTTCAAAAAATGACCTTAAGTCATTAATTCCATATTTTAACATTGCCAATCTATCAATTCCGATACCAAAAGCATAACCTTGATATTTTTTTGTATCTACTTTGACATTTTTTAAAACATTAGGATGCACCATTCCACATCCCAAAACTTCTAACCATTTGTCTCCTTCGCCGATAACTATTTTATCGTTTTCTAATCTATATCCAATATCTACCTCAGCCGAAGGTTCGGTAAATGGGAAATGACTCGGTCTAAATCTCATTTTTAGATTTTTAACTTCAAAAAATTCCTTAATAAAATAATCTAAACATCCTTTTAAATGACCCATTGTTATATTCTTATCTATATACAAACCTTCTAGTTGATGAAACATAGGTGCATGAGTTTGATCACTATCTGATCGGTAAGTTCTTCCAGGAACGATAATCTTGAAAGGTGGTTTTTCATTTAACATAGTTCTAATTTGAACTGGCGAAGTGTGCGTTCTTAATAAAAGTTTTTTATTTTTGTCCAAATAAAAAGTATCATGCAAATCTCGAGCAGGATGATCTTCTGGGGTATTAAGTGCAGTAAAGTTATTATGTTCTGTTTCAACATCAGGGCCTTCAGCAACAGAAAATCCTATCTCTGAAAATATAGAGGAAATTTCATCAATCACTTGCGATACGGGATGGATTTTTCCTTGTCGAAAAGATCTTATAGGTAAAGTTACATCAATTTTTTCACTTTTTAATTTTTCATTTATTTCTTGTGTTTCAATTTCTAAATTTTTTTCCTCAATCTGTTTGGATAGACTGTCTTTTAATTTGTTTAAATTTGAAGCAAACTCTTTTTTTTCTTTTTCAGATAAAGATCCTAAATTTTTAAACTGTTTAGTAATTTGTCCATTTTTTCCAAAAAACTCAGTTTTTAAATTTTGCAATTCTTCTTTTAATTTAATTGAATCTATTTTCGCATTAAAGATAGAATTTATTTTATCTAAATCACTCATTAGGTATTTTTATTTTTTATATTAAGTTGAGATTAAATCAAAGTCCCTTGTTAGTTAAGGGAGGATTGAACCTTTTTTACTATAGATTTAAAGACTTCTGGATTGTTATAAGCCAATTCTGCTAACACTTT
>MDTB01114085.1_pt1 | contig 20370 bp, 18 predicted proteins | sample 811161 | NCBI WGS metagenome assembly MDTB01 (sample SAMN05326650, study PRJNA326480) | marine metagenome | isolation source: seawater | place: Mediterranean Sea | collected 2009 | reverse complement strand
CTTGACGGGTAAGTTTAGGTTGTTTTGGCTGAAAAGCTTTGCTATTTAATAAAGTATTAATAGCTAACACAGTTTCTTGTGCAACTTCATCATCAATACCTGTTACAACTAACCCATCTGTTCCAGCAATTTTTAACCGCTGAGCTGCTTTTTCCGTTAGTTCTTTTAAGTTGTTGGATAAATTAGATTTGGAAGAAGCACCATTTAAGATGTCAAATAGATATGCCAATATTTTCTTTTGATCTGCTGGAGTACAGGGAACACGTTGATCTGCGTTAGCTCCTGTTAAAGACATATTAGATTCAATTTGCATATGCCAAGACATGTTAGCCTTTCCATTATTCTTGGTTGGTGTCTTAGCAATACCATATCCTTGTTCATAGCCCCCCCCTTGCCAATCTCCTAAAAAATCAGCATCTATACTTACAACAGTTTTCGCTTTGGAAAAATCATAATCTGCTAATGCTCTCTTGCCATAATGCTTTTGGTATACATTTAGGGCTGCATTTGATGAAATCGCATCATAAATTACATGTTTAACATTTGGGAATATTGCTATAAAGTCATTAATAATTTTTTCTGTAGTTGGACTTGCTAAAGTCGGGGTCATTAAAACTACTTCTTTATTAGCAGATTTTAAAGCTTTTAATATGCTTTTAACTTGAAGGTGAAGATTGTCCCAAGAAATATCCTTACCATTAGCTGAAGGTCCTTTAAGACGAAGATTATCATAAAGTGAAAGGATAGATGCGTGAACTCTTGCATTGGCACAGCCTAAAGTTGGTGCGTCCGAATTACTTTCAACTTTTATGGGACGCCCTTCTCTGGTTTTAACTAAAATACTAGCAAAATCATGGCCATTTGCTATAGTTGTAGCATAATAATTGGCAACTCCAGGACGAATTTGCTCTGGTTGGACTACATAGGGAACAGATTTAATGACTGGCCCTTCACATGCAGCTATTGTTGCAGCTGCCGTACTAAATCCAACATACTTAAGAAAGTCTCTTCTGGATGCACTACCCTCTTCAAATAATCTTTCGTCTGTTGAGAAATCTTCTGGGAGCTTTGAAACAAACTCGTTTTGCTCCAACTTTTTCAAATTCTCGTCTTCTGAATTGAGTTGATTTATATTTTTCCAGTATGTCTTATTTGATGCCATATAATTTTTACTCAAATTTTAATAGTGACATTTTCCACATTCAAGGCCTCCCATTTGGGCAACTGTCAATTTTTCTACTCCATATTTTTTAGAGAGCGCCTCATGAATTTTAGCATAATATTCATTGCTCTCTACTTTAACATTAGTTTCTCTGTGACAATTTATACACCACCCCATTGTCAATGGAGAATATTGATACATAATCTCCATCTCTTCAACTGCTCCATGGCATTTTTGACAGGCTATCTCACCAACCTCAACATGTTGTGCATGATTAAAATATACAAAATCCGGTAAATTATGAATCCGAATCCATTTCACAGGTTCAGTTTTTCCAGTATATTTTTGGTTTTCTTCATCCCATCCAACAGCTGCATAAAGCTTTTTAATTTCTTTAGTATAAAAATCTTTTGTATATCCGTTTTCCAAATCCTCTTCTCCATTATACTCAGCAATATTTTGATGACAGTTCATACAAACATTTAAAGAAGGAATTCCAGAGTGTTTTGAAACACGTGCCGAAGAATGACAATATTTACACTCAATTTGATTAGCACCCGCATGTATTTTATGAGAATAATGAATTGGTTGAAGAGGCATATATCCTTGGTCAACACCTACTTGCATAAAGTAACCATAAACAAAATATGCACTACTAAATAACAGAAGAATAACCGAGATCATTACTAAAAACTGGTTTTGAACAAAAGCAAGCCAAATTGGTGTGCGTTTTGGTTTAGGATCTGGTTTAATTTCTACTCCACTGAGTTTTGCAATTCTCATTAAAGTGCGTTGCACTAAGAAAAGCATTGTTACAAGTATGACAAAAACTAAAGTAAGTGCAATTAGAATTAAAGTATTGCTAACACCAACCCCAGACTCTTGAGATGAAGCAGCGGTAGGAACAGTGGCAACTGCAACAGGAACTGGAGGAACATAATCAGTGTAGGCTAAAATATTATCAATATCTAAGTTGGATAGTTGAGGAAAAGAAGTCATAACAGACCCGTTATATTCCTCGTAAATTGCTACTGCTTGGGCATCTCCAGACTTAACCATAGCAGTACTGTTTTTAATCCAAGCGTACAGCCACTCTTTATCATACTTCGCTGAAACACCTCTAAGCGCTGGTCCCACAGCTCTTTTATTTAGCTTGTGGCAAGCAGCACAATTGGCATTAAAAAGTTTTTTCCCTGCTTGAACAGCAGCACTATTATCTGCTACTGCTATTTCCTGCGCTGAAATTTTCTGCACAAAAGAAATACTAATTAATACGACAAAATGTAAAAGGAATAATCTCAATCTTTTGATGGATGTAATTATTTTTATTGAGTCTGTGATTTTATGCACAATTTATTTCTAAAAACTAAACAAAAATACAGCATAGAACCCTTTTAATTAGGCTATAGAATTAAGATTTTATTAATTTATAATTGTTCTAAATAAGGATTAAGATTTGTTAAATTTTACTACCATAAAAAGAATTTTTCGTTTTTTTGTTAAATGAAAAATTCTGTCTGTAAACCATTGATTTTATTCACTTTTTTAATTGGTTTCAATTTTATCTATTCTCAAGAAGAAAAATTAAACATTAAACAGGACCCTAGAATTGATAGTTTACTTAAAACAAAAATCGAGAATGATAGAGAACAATTTAGAACTACATATTTTACACTTCAATTATATTATGGTGATTTAAATTCAGCAGAGGAAACTTTGGAAAAATGTAAAGAAAAATTTCCTCATATTCCCGTTGAATTAAGCTTTGAAACACCTAACTATAAGGTACAGGCAGGAAGGTTTATAGAAAAGGTAAATGGATTAAAAACATTAGATACTCTGAAGAATTTTTTTCCTTCGGCATTTTTACTTTCTAGAAAAGATTAAAGGGACTTTTTAATTGCAATTTCTTGGAAACATTCCAGAATATCCCCTATTTTGATATCGTTGTAATTATTAATTTGTAATCCACAATCATATCCTTTTGCAACTTCTTTGACGTCGTCTTTGAATCGTTTTAGTGATATTAAATCTCCTGTAAAAATAACAACTCCTTCACGAATTATTCTAATATTAGAATTTCTAAAAATTTTTCCAGATGTAACCATACAACCTGCAATTGTTCCAACTTTGGATATTTTAAAAGTTTCTCTAATTTCAACATTACCGGTGATTTCCTCTCTCATTTCAGGAGATAGCATCCCTTCCATGGCGTCTTTTACCTCATTTATAGCATCATATATAATAGAATAAGATCTAATATCAATTTCTTCTTTCTCAGCGATTTCACGAGCATTACCCATTGGACGAACATTAAACCCAATAACGATTGCATCTGATGCAGAAGCTAATAAAACGTCTGACTCTGTTATGGCACCAACACCTTTATGAATAATATTTATTTCAATTTCGTCAGTGGATAGTTTTTGAAGTGAATCTGTAAGTGCTTCAACAGATCCATCAACATCTCCCTTGAGAATAATATTAAGTTCTTTGAACTCTCCAAGTGCAATTCGCCTTCCAATTTCATCTAATGTAATGTGTCTTTGAGTTCGAACACTTTGTTCACGAACTAATTGAGTTCTTTTGGCAGCAATCTGTTTTGCTTCTCTTTCATCTTCAAGAACTAAAAAAGTATCTCCAGCCTGCGGAGCACCATCTAATCCTAAGATAGAAACAGGTGTTGCTGGAGGAGCTGAATCAAGAGTCACTCCCCTTTCATTGAATATTGCTTTAACTTTACCGCTTTGCTTTCCTGCAAGCAGATAGTCTCCCATATTAAGAGTTCCATTTTGAATTAGTATTGTTGAAACATATCCTCTCCCTTTATCCAGGAAAGCTTCTACTACTGTTCCCTTTGCTTTTCTGTTAGGATTAGCTTTTAACTCAAGTAATTCAGCCTCAAGTAGTACTTTTTCTAAAAGCTCATTAACTCCAGTTCCATTAAGTGCAGAAATATCTTGTGATTGAATTTTCCCTCCCCAATCTTCTACCATCAAATTCATGGCTGCTAAAGCTTCTTTTATTTTGTCAGGATTAGCATTTTCTTTATCTATTTTGTTGATTGCGAAAACAATAGGTACGCCAGCTGCTTGAGCATGACTAATAGCCTCTTTGGTTTGTGGCATAATATCGTCATCAGCAGCCACAACAATTATAGCAATGTCCGTAACTTGAGCACCCCTAGCGCGCATGGCTGTAAATGCTTCGTGTCCAGGAGTATCTAAAAATGTGATTTTTTCTCCGTTTTCAAGGGTAACACCGTAGGCTCCAATATGTTGGGTAATTCCTCCAGATTCACCAGCAATAACATTTTCTTTTCGAATGTTATCAAGTAAAGATGTCTTGCCATGATCCACATGACCCATAACTGTTACAATTGGTCCTCTTGGAAATAAATCTTCAACTTTGTCAGTCTCTTCCTCTATATTTTCCTCTAGCTCGGCTTTTTCAAAACTAACTTCATAATCAAATTCTTCTGCAACAATAGTTAAGGTCTCGGCATCAAGACGTTGATTCATAGTAACCATAATACCTAGAGTCATACAAGCAGAAATAATCTCAGTCGAGGAAACATTCATCATTGTTGCCACTTCGCCGACAGTTATAAATTCTGTAACTTTAAGAACTTTACTTTCAGCTTCAACTTGGGCCATTTCCTCTTCAGACTTCTGACGGTGCTGAGACCTTTTATCTCTTCGATATTTAGCTCCTTTTGATTTTGTTGTATTACCTTGAAGCTTTTCAAGTGTCTCACGAATTTGCTTTTGGACTTCCTCTTCAGTAGGTTCCTCTTTTTTTACTGGGACACTACGATTTTTTGGTTTATTATTAACTTTTACATTATTGCCGGATGGTTTTATATCCTTGCTGATACGCTTGCGCTTTCTTTTCCTAGCATCTTCAACGGTTTTCTCTTTTTTATTAACCTCTTCTAAATTAATTGTCTGCCCTGTCTTTTTTGGACCTGATAATTTCTTATATTGAGTTGTTAAGGTTTCATTATCCTCTTCATTATCCTCTTCATTATTATCAATATCTGTTTCGAATTTAGAATCATTTTTTAAAACTGTTGCTTCTGAAGTGTGTCCTTTTGACACATCCATTTTATCGGAAGATGATGAATTAATATCATTTTTTTGTTTTTCAGTATTTTGTTCAATGATTTTAAATTCAAGTTTATTCTCCTGGGTTACTTTTGGCTCCTTTTTTGGAGAATTTTTTAAGGCATCTAAATCAATTTTACCAAGGGCTTTTGGTTTTTCTAATGAAATCCGATTAGTTTTTAACTCTTGTCTTTTGGTAATTTTATCTAAACGTTCCTGCTCTTTCTTTTCTTGAATGATTCTAAGGGATTCTTTTTCTTTTCTTTTTTCCTCACCCACTTCATGGGAAGCTACCTTTTTTGATTTATCCTTTTCAAATTCATCTAAAAGTATATCATAAATTTGATTAGTTATCTTTGTAGTTGGACGTGCATCAATTTCAACTCCTTTGTCATTTAAGAACTCGACGGCGCGCTCTAAAGAGATATTTAATTCTCTTAAAACCTTATTAAGTCTTATACTAGGTCTGTCAGCCATATATTAGTTTCTGTGTGTAAAAATAATAATTATTTTTGCAGTCTATTCTTCAAATTCTTCATTAAGTATTCTTAGAACCTCATCAATAGTTTCTTCCTCAAGATCAGTCCGCTTAATTAAATCACTTTTATCAAGTTCTAAAATACTCTTCGCTGTATCAAGTCCAACTTTTTTAAACTCACCTATCACCCATTCTTCAATTTCATCACTAAACTCTTTCAGTTCAATATCCTCTTCAACACCTTCTCGAAAAACATCGATCTCATAACCAGTTAACTTGCCAGCCAATCGAATGTTAGAACCTCCCTTACCAATCGCTTTAGAAACTTCCTCAGGATTTAAAATAACTTCAACGCGTTTAGTTTCTTCGTCGATTTTGAGTGAGTTTACTTTAGCAGGACTTAATGCTCTTGAAATGAAGAGTTGTAAATTGTTGGTATAATTAATAACATCTATATTTTCATTACCTAATTCACGAACGATCCCGTGAATTCTTGAACCTTTCATACCGACACATGCCCCAACAGGGTCAATACGATCATCATAAGAATCTACAGCTACTTTAGCTTTCTCCCCAGGAATTCTTACTGCTTTTTTGATAGTGATTAAACCATCGAAAACTTCGGGTATTTCTTGTTCAAATAACTTTTCTAAAAAGATTGGAGAAGTTCTTGAAAGTATGATTCTAGGCTTATTCCCTCGTAATTCGACACTTTCAATAATACCACGAACATTATCACCTTTTCTGAAAAAATCACTTGGAATCTGACGATCTTTAGGTAAAATTAATTCATTTCCATCATCATCCAAAAGAATAATTTCTCTACTTCTAATATGGTGCACTTCGGCAGTGTAAAGATCACCTTCACGGTCTTTGAATTTTTTGAAAATATTTGTACTGTCATGCTCAAATATTTTAGCAACTAAATTTTGGCGAAGATATTGAACAGATCTTCTTCCTAGATCTATTAATTTTACCTCCTCTGAAACATCTTCTCCAACTTCAAAATCTGGTTCAATTTTTCTAGCTTCAGTTAAAGTGATTTCTTGGTTTGGATCCTCAACATTTCCATCTTCTACTACTATTCTATTTCTCCAAATCTCTAAGTCTCCTTTGTCGGGATTAATGATTATATCAAAGTTTTCATCAGACCCAAATTTTCTTTTAAGTGTATTTTTGAAAACATCTTCTAAAATAACCATTAGAGTTACTCTGTCAATTAATTTATCATCTTTAAATTCTGAGAAAGAATCAATTAAGGCAAAATTTTCCATATTTCCATATTCAATTAAAAATTATATAACAACTTTCGCAGAAACAATAGCATCGTACGATAGAGTTTTTTGTTTTTTTACAGTTACTTTTCCTTTACCAATTTTTTTAGGTTCCCTTTGTTTCCATTCTAATGAGAAACCGTTTTCACTTACAGATGAAAGTATTCCTGAAAATTGAGTACCTTCTGAAATCTCAACCTCTAATTTTCTTCCAATATTTTTAAAATACTGACGCTCATTCTGCAAATTTGAACCTACACCTGCAGATGCAACCTCTAAGGAAAAATCTTCACTTTCACTATCTAATTGTTGTTCGATAGCTCTACTTATACTAATACAATCTTTAAGAGAAATTCCTTTATCTCCATCCAAAATTACACGAATACTATTATCAATACCAACCGTCAATTTTATTAAAAATAAAGATGGGTTTTTATCTAATTCTACCCTTAATAAGTTATCTACTTTCGATCTTAAATTCATTTCAAAAAAAAAGGGGACTTTTTAGTCTCCTCCTGTGTTTAATTCAGAATGTCTGCAAATATAAAGGAAATTGCTCAATTATTAAAAACTACCTATATAAATTTATTATTTATTGGTAGTTATTTAATTTTCATTCCACAATTAATAAAGTCAGCAATAAATCTATATGGGTAGAATTCAATAAATCACTATCTTAACTAAAAGATTTTTTTTGTGAAAAAAATTATATACGCCCTTTTACTTATTGCAATAACAACAATTATTGTAATGAATTACAAAACTGTGCCAAAATACATTCCTAATCGTGATTATATTGATCTTGAAAATGAAATTCTTGAAGCTTTCATTTTAGCAAAAGATAGTAGTACTATTCAATTACCCGAGGGTCATTTTCTGTTTTCACAGTCTTTAAGTTTAGACGATAAAAAACATCTTACTGTAAAGGGTCAGGGCATGGATAAAACCGTGCTGTCCTTTAAAGGTCAACAGCAAGGGGCAGAAGGAATTAAAATTACTAATTCTCAAAATATAATTTTGGAGGATTTTTCAATTGAAGATGCAGCAGGAGATAATCTTAAAATAAGTGATACTGATACTATTATTTTGAGGAGAATTCGAACTGCGTGGACTGGAGAAGTATCTAATAAAAACGGAGCTTATGGTATTTACCCTGTTTTAAGCACGCATATTTTAATTGAAGAATGTGAGGCAATTGGAGCTTCAGATGCAGGAATTTATGTTGGACAATCACAAAATGTAATAATGCGAAATAACAAAGCTTTTTACAATGTTGCTGGCATTGAAAGTGAAAATAGTTCTCAAGTGGAGATATACAATAATGAAGCATTTAATAATACTAGTGGGCTCCTTATATTTAATCTACCAGGACTAACTGTATATGGAGGTAATGTCAAGGCATACAATAATAATATTTATGATAATAATCTAAATAACTTTGGAGTAAAAGGTTCAATTGTCAGTGCTGTACCAAAGGGAACTGGCGTAATAATAATGGCTACTCAAGATGTAGATTTCTTTCAAAATAGCATAGCAAACCATAAAACTACAAACCTAGCTGTTGTTAGTTATGAGATTTTTGCTGCAGATCAAGATTTAGAAGCCTCTGGTTTATCTGATTCCTCAGAATCTCAGGGGATAAGAACTATTAACTCAGATTATAAAAAAGATCAAAACTATAATCCTTATCCTGGAAGAATATATGTTCGTGATAATTCATTTGAAAATAAACATTATCTCCCTACTTTATCTAATGATTTTGGGAAGTTATGGTTATTTAAAAATGGAGGTTCTATACCAGATATAGCATATGATGGTATATTACCAGATGGGGCGAAACTTTCAGATCCTGATTTTAAATTATGTATTCGAAACAATAATGAAGCTTCATTTGCATACCTTGATGCATCAAATGAATTTGATGGGTTTTCGAATGACCTAAACCCTTTTAATTGCATTATTAGATAATAAGGAAATATGAGTATTACTAGGTTACTTTTTATTTTACCCTTATTCATTCCCTTGTGTAGCTGTAATTCTAAACAAGAAAAAATTCCTAAAGCAAAAAAGGTAGCGTTAGAATCGCCATTAATTATTCAAAATTCCAATGAAAATCGACTTCTATCACAATATGATTTTTTTTCTGGTAATTTATCTGACTTGGAGCCTAATGAAGATGTTTTCCCCTACACCCTAAATACTCCTCTGTTTTCAAATTATGCTTATAAAAAACGATTTGTTTATCTACCCAATGGTAATCAAATGACCTATAGTTCAGATGAGGTTTTCTCATTTGAAAATGGAACCATATTAATTAAAAATTTTTATTATCCAGAAGATTTTAGAATTAAAGATGGACCAAAGAAAATTATTGAAACACGTCTACTTATAAAAGAAAAAGATGACTGGAAAGCATTGAATTATGTTTGGAGAGATAATCAAAAAGATGCAGATCTGAACTACATTGGAAAAAAATTAAATATTTCTTGGACTCATACTGATGGAATTAAAAAATCTACAGTTTATAATGTACCAAACAATAATCAATGTAAAGATTGTCATATAAACGGAAAAGATATTAGTCCCATAGGTCCCACTGCAGCACAATTAAACAGAAAATATAATATGGTCTCAAATCAAATTAATCAACTTGAATTTTATGATAAAAAAGGGTTATTAAAAAACCTCCCTGATCACGGCAATCTTCCAAAATTTGCTGTTTGGGATAATGAACAAAGTGGAAGTATTGAGGATCGTGCTAAAGCTTATCTTGATATCAATTGTGCTCATTGTCACCAACCTCAAGGAAGTGCAAAAAACTCAGGTCTGGATCTAAGATTAATCCAGACAAATAGAAGAAAACAAGGTATATTTAAACCTCCTGTTGCTGCTGGAAAAGGATCTGGTGATTTACAGTATAGTATTGTCCCAGGTAGTCCTGAAGAGTCAATTATAATTTATCGTATGAGAAGTACTGATCCTGGAGTGATGATGCCTGAAATAGGTAGATCTATTGCACATCAAGAAGGCATAGAATTGATTTCAGAGTATATCAAAAATTTAAAAGTTAATATCTCCTATTAGTTTATTCAAAAAGATCAATATTTTTAAATTTTTCTAATGAAAAGATTTTAAAATTTTAACTGAAAATTTTAAAAAATCGTATTTTTGATCGCTATGAAATTTAAAACTCAAGGAACCGGTCTTAGTTTTTCCAAACACCGCAAGAAAAAACAAACACCGTTTGAACGTTTGTTCGAAATTTTCAAGGAACTTATTACTCATACCTCAGGCGACTTTGACGAGGCTATTGATTGGCTTCGCGAATTAGATAAAGAATATAAACTCACAGATGAGAATTACACAATAGATGATTTTATAAATGACCTGCTTCAAAAATCCTATATCAAGCGAAATGGGGACAGTGGTAAAGGGAAAGCGAATGGAAATGAGATGAGACTAACTCCAAAGACAGAAAAACTTCTAAGAGAGCATGCGCTAAAACAAATTTTTGGGAAACTCAAAAAATCAAGCTCTGGAAATCACAAGACAAAAAAAATAGGTCAAGGTGAGGATAATACAGGTGAGTTTAAAGCATATCAATTTGGTGATTCAATAGAAAAAATTGATATGACTCAAAGCTTTAAAAATGCCCAGATTCGATCTGTAGGAAATGACTTTACTCTTCAACATGACGACCTAGTTGTCGAAGATAGTTTCTTTAAAACCCAAATGAGTACTATATTAATGATTGATATAAGTCATAGTATGATTCTGTATGGAGAAGATCGTATTACTCCAGCTAAGAAAGTAGCTATGGCTCTGGCCGAAATGATCACAACACGATATCCCAAAGACACATTAGACATTTTAGTTTTTGGAAATGACGCCTGGCCAATTTCACTTAAAGAAGTCCCTTATCTTGAAGTAGGTCCTTATCATACTAATACTGTTGCAGGACTAGAATTGGCAATGGATTTGCTGCGAAGAAAAAAAAATAGTAATAAACAAATTTTCATGATCACCGATGGGAAACCTAGCTGTTTGAAAATGCCAGACGGTACATATTATAAAAACAGTGTAGGTCTTGACGAAAGCATTGTTGAAAAATGTTATAATATGGCCAGACAAGCAAAAAAATTGCACATACCAATAACCACCTTCATGATCGCTCAAGATCCGTATCTCCAAAAATTTATCCGCAGATTTACCGAGGCTAATAGTGGAAAAGCATTTTTTACAGGATTGAAAGGTTTAGGTGAAATGATTTTTGAAGACTATGAGAAAAATAGAAAAAAACGCTTAGAATAAAGAAAATAATAATATGAATGCACCAAAAATTAATTCACTAGGAGCTCTTAAAAAAACAGATTATAAACCACAAAATATTCAGGAAGAATTAGCAAAAAACTTACGTGAAAGATTGCGAAAAGGTAAAGTCTCATTTGAAGGTTTGATCGGATACGAGAATACAGTCATTCCAGATGTGGAACGCGCAATCTTGTCAGGACACAATATTAACTTGCTAGGCTTGCGTGGACAAGCTAAAACTCGTTTAGCAAGACAAATGACCCAATTACTAGATGAATGGGTTCCTGTGGTTTCAGGCTCAGAAATAAATGATGATCCTTTTTTTCCTATAAGCTTAGAGGCTAAAGAATTAATTGCTGAAAAAGGAAATAATACTCCTATTGAGTGGCTACATCGGGATGATCGATTTTTCGAAAAACTTGCAACTCCAGATGTAACTGTAGCGGACTTGATTGGTGACGTCGACCCAATCAAAGCAGCAAACTTAAAACTATCTTATGCTGATGAACGTGTTATTCATTTTGGAATGATCCCACGTGCACATCGTTGTATTTTTGTTTTAAACGAATTACCTGATTTACAAGCAAGAATTCAGGTAGCTTTATTTTCTATTTTGCAAGAAAAAGAAATTCAGATTCGAGGATTTAAGTTAAGATTACCGATTGAAACTCAAATTATATTTACTGCAAATCCTGAAGATTATACAAATCGAGGTAGTATTGTCACTCCTCTAAAAGATAGAATTGGATCACAGATATTAACCCACTACCCTCACACAAGAAAAATTGCAAAAGCAATAACTGCCCAAGAGATAAAAATTAAAGAAGAAATTAAAGCCAATATTCATGTCCCAGAATTGGCACGAGACATACTTGAGCAGATCAGTTTTGAAGCTAGAAAAAGTGAATATGTAGATGCAAAAAGTGGAGTCAGTACGCGCATGAGTATTAGTTCTTTTGAAAACCTTATAAGCACTGCCGAACGAAGAATTTTAATCAATGGTGAGAAAAATACATGCATACGAATGGCAGATTTCTTGGGAATTATTCCTTCAATTAATGGAAAAGTAGAATTGGTATATGAGGGTGAACAAGAAGGTGCAGAACAGATATCATATCATTTAATCTCGCAGGCATGCAAAACTCTATTCCCTTCATATTTCCCTGAGATTAAAAAATTAGAGAAAGAAGATGAAAAAGGACCATATGACAAACTTTTGGGTTGGTTTTTGAATGATAACGAACTATTTTTAGAAGATACTTTAGGCGATGGCCTTTATAAAGACTCACTTGAAATGATTCCAGACATTAAAAATTTAATAAAAACGCATCACCCTAATTGCCCTAAAAATGATTTACATTTTATGATGGAATTTTTACTTTGGGGTTTAGAAGCTAATAAACGTTTAAATAAATATCGCACTTTGGAAGGTTTTCAATTCAAAGATTCTCTAGGAAGTTATATTAGTGGTCTTTAAAAATTAGCTATTAGTTATTTTAAAAATAGTGACGAATTTTATTTTTAAAAAATTTTTATGATTAAAACAGATATCATTATTATTGGGGCTGGTCCTGTAGGTTTATTTGCAGTTTTTGAAGCAGGATTAATGAAACTCAAATGTCATTTAATAGATGTCATTCCCATGCCAGGAGGCCAACTAACTGAAATATATCCTAAAAAACCCATCTATGATATTCCTGGATACCCAACTATTTTAGCTGGAGAGCTTATTGATAATTTGATGGAGCAAGCATCTCCTTTTAAACCTGGTTTTACATTGGGAGAAAGGGCAGAAAAAATAAAAAAACAAGACGATGGTAGCTTTGTTGTAACAACATCTGAAGGGACAGACCATAATGCACCAGTAGTAATGATTGCAGGTGGTCTAGGTAGTTTTGAACCACGTAAACCTAAAATTAAAGTTTTACCCAAATTTGAAAATAAAGGGGTTGAATTTATGGTAAAGGACCCCGAAACCTTTATCGGTAAAAAAATCTTCATTTCGGGAGGAGGTGACTCAGCTCTGGACTGGGCAATTTATTTTGCAGAACATAATAATAGTAGTGTTGGTCTAGTTCACAGAAGCGAGTCATTTAGAGCTCACAAAGATTCCGTAGATAAAGTGAATAAATTACAAAAAGAGGGAAAAATTGATTTTTACACTAACGCTGAAGTAATTAATATATATGGTGAAGAAAGTCTTGAATTAATCGAAATAAAACAAAAAGACAAATCTAATGTGAAAATTAAAGTAGACACTTGGCTCCCATTGTTTGGTTTGTCTCCTAAACTCGGACCAATTAAAGACTGGGGTTTAGAAATTGAAAATAATTCTATAAAAGTCGATAATTCTCTAGACTATCAATCTAATATCCCAGGGGTCTTTGCTATTGGAGACGTAAATACCTATCCAGGAAAATTAAAATTGATTCTTTGCGGGTTCCATGAAGCTACTATGGCTGTTCAAGCAGCATATAAAATAATTAATCCTGACAAGCGCTTCACTTTAAAATATACAACTGTCCAAGGGATTCAAGGGTTTGAATAAATCTTATTCTCCTAGATAGCCAAAATTCTTATCTTTAAACGTGGACTATTCAATTTTTCAAGTAGATGCATTTACAAATTCACTTTTTAAGGGAAACCCTGCATGCGTTGTACCTCTTGATAAATGGTTAAAAGATGATATACTATTGAATATAGCAAGTGAGAATGCTGTTCCAGAAACTGCTTTCTTTATTCAAAATGATAATAATATTCACCTTCGTTGGTTTACCCCAGATATTGAAATGGATCTTTGTGGCCATGCTACTTTAGCAACTGCACACGTAATTAAAAAACATCTTCAAAATCAAAATGATATCTTGAGTTTTAAAACACTTAGTGGTATTGTAAAAGTATCCGTTTCAAAAAATACATATTTTTTGGACTTCCCTTCTCGAATGCCGCTAGTTTCAACCATGCCGAAAAATTTAAAAGAATCATTAAATATACTACCGAAAGAAGTCCTAAAATCGAGAGATTATGTCCTAGTTTATGAAAAAGAAACCGATATAAAAAACATTAGAATTAAACGTAATGTCTTTGATAACTTAAATTTAGGAACAGGGGGAGTAATTGTAACGTCTCCAGGTGTTGATGTAGATTTTGTATCTCGTTTTTTTACTCCAAGAGCTACTTTATTAGAAGATCCTGTAACAGGATCGGCACATTGTTCTTTAATTCCTTATTGGGCTTCTGAATTAAATAAGCAAAAATTGAGCGCACAACAACTTTCTGACCGGGGAGGGAGCCTAATTTGTGAAAACCAAAAAGAAAGAGTACTAATTGGCGGTGAAGCACGTACTTTTTTGAAAGGTTCATTTCAGATAAAGTAGGCTTAAATTAATTTTTTCAATTTATTTAAAACCAGTTGTTCTTCTTAGAATTAGGAACACAGTTTAATTAAAGTCAAAGAAAAATGTAACTTTAATGACATTTATTTTGAAAAAACCTAAATACAATATGGAATTCCTAAATGATGCTGAGCCTTTTAGAATTAAAATGGTTGAACCCATTAAAAAAACTACTCGAGAAGAAAGAGAGATCCTCATAAAGGAAGCTGATTTTAATGTTTTTAAAATCGAAGCAGATAATGTGTTCATAGATATGCTAACAGATAGTGGAACATCAGCTATGAGCAGTAAACAATGGGGTGGAATAATGACAGGTGATGAATCTTATGCCGGAAGTTCTAGCTTTTATCATCTGAAAGATTCAGTGCAAGATATTATGGGATTTGAATATGTTCAACCTACTCACCAGGGAAGAGCTGCCGATTTTATTATGTGTCAAATCTATTCCACCAAAGGAGGATATATTTTAGGTAATTTGCATTTTGATAGCTTTAAAGGCCACTCCGAAATTGCAGAATCAATACCTGTTGACTTAATTATTGAAGAAGGAAGAACTGCTAATTCAAATCCATTTCCATTTAAAGGAAATATGGATGTTAAAAAATTAAGTTCATTTATTGAAGAAAAAGGTAAAGAAATTATTCCTCTAATTATCATTACGGTAACATCAAATGGTAATGGAGGACAGCCTGTATCCATGGAAAATATAAGAGATGTTTCTAATATCGCTAAAGAAAATAAGATTCCCCTTATGATTGATGCAGCTCGTTTCGCTGAAAATTGCTACTTCATAAAGCAAAGAGAAAAGGGCTATGAAAACAAATCTATTAAAGAAATTTCAAATGAAATGTTCTCTTATGCAGATGGTTGCGTAATGAGTTCTAAAAAAGATGGACTTGTGAATATCGGTGGATTTATCTGCACACGCCACAAGGAATTATTCCCTGCTATAAACCAATTGGCTATAATAAACGAAGGATTTGTTACCTACGGTGGAATGAGTGGTCGGGATCTTGAGGCCCTTGCAATTGGCCTTCATGAGGGAATCGATGAGGAGTATTTGAAATACAGAATAGAGCAAGTAAGATACTTAGGAGAAGAGCTTTCAAAAAGAGGAATCCCTATAATTTTACCAACAGGGGGACACGGAGTATATGTTGACGCTCAAAAATTTTATCCTCATATACCCCAAAATGAATTCCCTGGACAAGCATTGGTCGTTGAACTTTATAAAACTGCAGGAGTCAGAGGAGTGGAATTAGGTTCATGTGCATTCTCAAAAAAAGACAAAGAAACTGGAGCTATTATATATCCTGATCTAGAATTAGTTCGCTTAACTGTGTCGAGAAGGGTTTATACACACCGACATATGGATGTTGTAATTAAAGCTTTAGAAGATGTTTACAAAAGAAGAAGTCAAATGAAGGGATTGAAGCTCACGTATGAAGGACCTATTATTAGTTTAAGACACTTTACAGCTAAATTCAAACAAATAACTTAACTGTCTTCAGATGAACAAATCTTTTAACTTTTTCACCCCCACACAACTTCTTTTTGGACCAGGAAGACTGGAAGATTTAAAAGATATAGCACCTAAATATGGTAGCAAATGTTTGTTGGTTTCAAGACCACTTCAAGGCTCTCTAAAATCCACTTACAAAAGGGTCGAAAAATTATTAAATTCCGCAAATATCGAAGTGGCTTTTTTTGATGAAATCATTCCAAACCCTACAATTGAAGGGATAGAAAAAGGAGCGAAAATAGCTGCAAAAAACAAAGTAGATTTTGTTTTAGGAGTTGGGGGAGGGTCAGTATTGGATTCTGCAAAATTAATTGCATTGCTTTATCACCCAAAAGGAATTATAAATTGGGAAAAAGCTTTTAATTCCTATAATCACCCTTTTAATTACGTAGCTTCAGAAAAATATACTCTACCCTTTATAGCTGTTTCTACAACCTCAGGAACTGGTTCACAGTGTACTCAAGCTGCAGTAATTAGTGACAATAAAAAGAAAGAAAAGATTACTTTATTTCACTTAGATTTATTTCCCAAAGTGGCAATCATAGATCCAGAGCTAATGACATCAGTACCTGCCAGTGTTACAGCTGCTACTGGTTTTGATGCTTTTACCCATGCCTTTGAGAGTTATCTTGGTGGACGAACATCTACCCTAACAAGACAAATGTCACTTGAGGCTATTCAATTAGTTATAGAAAATTTACCTAGAGCTATTCAACAACCAAAGAATATTGAATATAGAACACAGCTTGCTTGGGCAGACACCTTGGCAGGAATGTGCTTATCGAACGGAGGTGCTGATTTACCTCATCCACTAGGTGAAATAATTGGGGGTATTTGTCCTAGAATTGCACATGGTGAAACTCTTGCAATGGTTTACCCTTCATTTTTAGAATACAAAAAAAATATTGCCCCTGATAAATTCAAAGAAATTGCTTCATTTCTAGGTTTAAAAAAAGACCCTGATCAACTTAATTTAAAAATAGAAGAATTACTTAAAATCACTGAACTTTCAAACGCTAGCAAACGTGCAGAATTAACTAAAGAGGAAAAGGACGAAATCTTGACTCATCCTTTATTATCAAAATTAGAGCCCAAAAATAGCAGCGAAATCATTGCTATTATGGAAGAAAGCATCATATAAAATTAGAAAAATGAAGAAAATTAAAATTGCCGCAGGATTAGCTCATGTAGATTATGGTCATTTAGCCGATCTTGTCAAAGATGCAACTGAAGCTGGTGCAGATTATATTCATTCTGACGCAGCAGATATGCACGATTTAAAAAATATGCAATTAATGGGTGGACATCAAATAATTGATGGGATTAGAAGTTATACTGATTTACCCGTTGAATGTCACATATATACCAAAACCTGTGATTTATTATTTATTGAAAAACTATCTGAAGTGGGCACCAATATGCTCATTCTTCCCGCGGAACATTTTATCGGTGCACCCTTAGCATACATTATCAACTGGTGTAGGGAGAGATCAATGAAAGTAGGATTAACTATAGGTCTTTATACACCGTTGTCTTTTGTTGAGGAATCTATATATGATATTGATCGCTTGCATATAGTTGTTCACGGAGTTGATGAGACTGATGGTAAGGATAACTGGGGATGGAGAAAATCTTGTTTAGATCTTTTAAAAAGGTCTCGAAAGCTAGTTGATGAAAAAAATCCCCAATGTGAAATTGCAATTGACGGAGGCATTCGAGCAGATAATCTTGATCCATTAATCGCTTGTAATCCGGATGTAGTAGTATTATCATCAGCCATTTTTAAGGATCCAGAAGGCATTAAAGCTGCTATGAATAAATGTAAAACAGCAATAAAAAACGCACAATCCTAAATTTAGAAGATGGATAAATTAATTCCTGCTTTTATCGAACTAAATCTAGAAGTTCAAAATAAATTTCAATTAATTTCTTCGCTAGTTGACAAATTTGATCAAAAGGGTATTTTATCTGAAAAAAAAGAATATCTAGATGCTGTTCTTGAGCGTGAAAATCTATTATCTACCTATTGTGGTTATAATATAGCAATCCCTCATGCAGTCTCAAAGTCAGTTAAAAATTCTGCTTTTGGTTTTTGCAGAACAAAGCCAATGGAATGGGATAAAAATGATGAACATGTCCAATTTATTTTGATATTAGCTATACCTGATTCATCTAACAGTGATGAAAGTAAACACATAGATATGATGTCACAAATAGCAAGCTTAGCCTTAGAAGAAGAAATTAGAAAGATTTGGAAAAGTGCGAAGTCAAAAGATGTAATTACAAAAACATTTAACTAAATATTTATGCGATGAATTTTTGGAAAGAAACAGCTGATATATTTAAGGAGACTGGTACGCATTTCAGAACAGGTGTTTCTTATATGCTTCCAATTCTCCTCATTGGAGGAGTTGTGGGAAGTTTAGCTGTATTGGGAGGTGGTGAATATTTAGAAGGATCTATCTGGAAAGTATTTAAAGATGTTGGAACAATTGGTCTGACCTATTTTGTCCCTATTATGGCTGCTTATACCGCATACAGTATTTCTGACACTCCAGGAATAGCTCCAGGATTTATAGTTGGGATTTTAGCTCAACAAATCGACACAGGTTATTTAGGAGCTCTTTTGGGTGGTATATTAGTAGGTTATGTAACCTATATGCTTATGAAAATTGAGTTGCCAGAAATTATTCAAAGTACTTGGGGATTTTTAGCACCTGTGGTAAGTACACTGATAGTAGTTGTATTTATGGTTTACTTTTTAGGGCCTCCAATCTCATGGCTCATGGGTGTAATTTCTTCTTTTTTGTCTAATCTAGGAGAGGAGGGTTCTGCTATAATGGGAGCAGTAATGGGGTTCTTAGGTGGAATTGATTATGGAGGACCCTTTAGTAAAACCCAAAGCACCTTTGCAACTGCCGTGATGGATATAGATCTTTATGTTCCTTTAGGTATCTGTGGAAGTATTGTTATAATACCTCCACTTGGTATGTGTTTAGCTACATTTTTGAAACCAAAACTTTATACTAAAGTAGAAAGAAATTATGCTAAAAGTTCATGGATTTATTCTATAGTTGGAGGATTTACAGAAATTGTAATTCCCCTTGCTGTTGGAGACTTAGTCCGTGTAACTATTGCAACAGCACTTGGATGTACCATTGGTGGCACAATAGCTGGTATATTCTTATTGGAGCTTAGTACCCCGGTTTTAGGGATTGCCCAATGGTTTTTTTATAACAAACCATTAATCTTTGTAATATGTGTTGTTGTTGGATCTTTAGTAACTGCTCTTACGGCTAATTTTCTAAAGAGTATTAGCAAAAGAGACATATCAGCGCTAGATGCTGCTGATGCTGAACTAGAAGAATTTTAATTTTATATGATATGAAGATAGCTTTAATTACTGCATGTCTGGCTGGAGTTGCTCATAGTAAAATGGCTGCATTAGCACTTAAAAAAGAAGCAAAAAAAAGAGGATACGATATTTCTATTGAAGAACAAGGTGGACACAAAATACCAGTAAAACTTTCCAAAGAAGAAATTAATGAATCTGATATTGTAATAATTGCAAAGATGGTTTCTATTTCTGGGAAAGATCGTTTCAAGGACAAAACTATTTTAGAAGTAAGTGTCAATGAAGCTGTTCGCAAACCAGGCCTAATTCTAGATAAAGCTGAGAGTTTGATTTCAAGTTAAGATTATGATTAGAACATCAATAAAAATAGAAGATAAAATAGGTTTTCATGCTAGAACTGCTTCGATTTTTGCTAAAAAAGCATCAGCCTTTAAGTCAGAAATTTTCGTGAAGTTTAAAGAGAAAAAAGTAAATGCTAAAAGTACTTTATCACTTATGACTTTAGGGGTTAAAAGTCTAGATGACATTGAATTGACCGTAGAGGGTACAGATGAAATTCATGCCAACCAAGCATTGGTTGATTTAGTTAAATCAAATTTTAATAATTAAAATATCAAAACACTTCAAGGTATAGTCGCGAGTTCTGGAATGGCTTCAGGTAAAGCAAAAGTTTTTGCAAATCAAGACACAATTCAAGTGCCAAAAAAGATAGATTCCAAAGCTGATAAAGAAATTTATAATTTTAGAGAAGCACTACCGATCGCAGT
>MDTB01018252.1_pt1 | contig 20370 bp, 19 predicted proteins | sample 811161 | NCBI WGS metagenome assembly MDTB01 (sample SAMN05326650, study PRJNA326480) | marine metagenome | isolation source: seawater | place: Mediterranean Sea | collected 2009 | reverse complement strand
TTTTATCAACCTCATCAATATATACAATTCCTCTTTGAGCTTTTTCCACATTATAATCTGAAGCTTGCAGTAATTTTAAAATTATGTTTTCAACATCTTCGCCCACGTAACCAGCTTCTGTTAAAGTGGTAGCATCAGCCATTGTAAATGGCACATCTAAAATTCTAGCTAAAGTTTGAGCTAATAAAGTTTTTCCGCATCCTGTTGGCCCTACCAACAAAATATTAGATTTTGAAAGTTCAACTTCTTTATTATTTTTAGTAACATGATTTAATCTTTTATAATGATTGTGAACAGCTACTGCTAAAACTTCTTTTGCAAATTTTTGTCCAATTACATAATCATCTAAAACAGAACAAATCTCTTTTGGTGTTGGAACTCCATCTTGATGTTTTATTAAAGAACTTTTATTTTCTTCCTTAATAATGTCCATACAAAGTTCAACACATTCATCGCAGATAAACACAGTAGGTCCAGCTATCAATTTTCTAACTTCGTGCTGACTCTTTCCGCAAAAAGAACAGTATAGAATATTTTTATTATTTTTTTCTGACATAACGAATCAATACACTATTAATAAATTACGTGAATCTTGTTAGCAAGTATAAGTTGTGTATAGAACTAGATATTGTGTATTATTTTCTTTTTTCTACTACAGAGTCAATCAAACCAAATTTTTTAGCTTCTTCTGCTGTCATAAAATTATCTCTCTCTAATGCTAAAGAGATTTCTTCAATTGATTTACCAGTATGTTTTGAATAAATTTTATTAAGTCTTTCTTTTAAAGTAAGTATTTCTTTTGCATGAATTTGAATATCTGTTGCTTGCCCTTGAAATCCTGCTGAAGGTTGATGTACCATTATTCTTGAGTTAGGCAAAGAAAGTCTTTTACCTTTTTCTCCAGCTGCTAAAAGAAAGGAACCCATAGATGAAGCTTGGCCTATACAAAGTGTAGATACCGGAGAATTAATATATTGCATGGTATCATAGATGCCTAAACCTGCTGTCACTAGACCTCCAGGACTATTTATATAAAAATAAATTTCTTTTTTAGGATTTTCTGACTCAAGAAACAAAAGTTGAGCAGTAACTAAAGAAGCGACATTGTCATTAACTGGTCCAACTAAAAAAACAATTCTCTCTTTAAGTAATCTAGAATAAATATCAAACGCTCTTTCGCCTTTGCTTGTTTGTTCAACAACCATAGGTATTAAATTATTCATTTGTTCTTCGATACGACTCATTATTGTGTTTTTATACAGCTAAAGATTACTTTTTACTAACTTTTTTTGTCTTGCCGTCCTTTTTTAAGGAAATTTTATTAGGTTTTTTTTCCTTTTTTTCTTTATTCTCTTTTTGACTATCAAGATATTTTTTATTTTTTGAATTTTTTGAAGTGTTGTTAAACTCTGAGATTATTTTTTCTGCTTCACTTATAGTAAGTGTTTTTGAAGAAATTTTAATTTTTGATTTAAATAAATCTAGAATTTTTTCTTCATATAGACCTCCTTTTAAACCTTGAGATGCGTTAGGGTTTTTTTGATAATAATCTAAAACCATTTTTTCTTGACCTGGCATACTTTTAATTTGTTTTTGAATTTCTTGCCTAACTTCTTCATCTGAGATTTTAAGATTATTAGACTCACCATATTCATTTAAAATTAAACCCAATTTAATTCTAGACTTAGCAATCTTTGTGTTTGTCTCCTTATGCTTTTCTATATCTTCTTTTTTTAATTGATGAGTTAAAGCATGGACTTCTTGGTCTACAAGATTTTTTGGAACTTCGATTTCATGTTGTTTTTCTACTTGATCTAAAATTTCTTTTTTTGTTATTGAGTCTAAAGCTTGCTTGTACTGAGAAGAAATTTGTTTTTCTACTAAAGATCTTAAATCTGATAAATTTTTTGCTCCTAATTTGACTGCAAAATTATCATCTATCTTAATTTTCTCAGATTTTTTAACATTCAAAATTTTACATTCAAATAAAGTTTTTTTATTTGCGAGTTCTTTTTTTGGATGATTTGCTGGAAGTGTGGCTTGAATAGTTTTTGTATCATTTTTTTTTACACCAACTAATTGTTTATCAAATCCAGAAAGAAATAAATCCTTACCTAGTTCTAATTGTACTCCTTTTCCTTCACTGCCTTCAAATTTTTTTCCGTCCACACTAGCTGAATAATCAAATGTTACTTGGTCTCCTAGTATAGATTTTTCTTCATTTTTTTTATCTACGAAACTCTTGTGCTGCTTTGCTATCTCTTCAATTTTTTCATCTATTAACTTTACGTCTGTTTTCACAGAATATGTTTGAGCACTAAAATTAGAAAATGGTTTAAGCTTAATTTCAGGTAATGCGTTAACTTCTAAAATATAATTAAGATCTTTTCCTTCACCAAAAGTCTTGAGATCTATTTTTGGTTGACCTGCAGTTTTTATTTTTATTTGATCAAGGGCTTTTTTTGAGGTCTCACTTAAAATCTTATCTATTACTTCTCCATAAATTGCTTTTCCAAATTGACTTTTAATAACAGAAGAAGGAACTTTACCTGGCCTAAATCCTTTTAAACTAACTTCAGATTGTAATTCATTAAGCCGTTTATCTAATTGAATTTGAATATCTTTTTTTTCTACTACTATTGAAAGAGTGGTAGTTAGACCTTTTTTATTTTGAACTTCTACTTTCATAATTATTTGGTGGGCAAGAAGAGACTCGAACTCTTAAACCTTGCGGTACTAGTTCCTAAGACTAGCGCGTATACCAATTCCGCCACTTGCCCTTTCAAGCAAACCAATTTAGATATTTGCTCCTGTGGTCTATCAAATATCGTGGCAGCTTGTCATCATTTATTTTAACTAAATTAACTCTATTGTTCTTATTCCATTTTTTATCCAGGTCTCTTTTGTCTGCACTATGATCGTATGGGATATATCTATTTTTAACCATATCCTCTATGTCTTTTTCCTGAATTTTGGTCAATTCGAATTCATCGTGATGTTCGTCATTTTTATGTTTTTCAAATATTTCCTTAGGACTCTTAATTTCAGTGAAATGCCATCCACCTTCATCTATTATTTGAAGGTTAATATATTTATCTTTTTTAAAGATTGTGTCGAACCTCCACCATTTATATTTTTTAGTTTTAATATTTCTGAGCTCAGAAACAGATGAGAGATTTTTTAATTTACAAGCTTTTGAACCAAACCAATCGTAAAAAGGAAGTGATAAATTGAATTTATAGTATGAAACTTTTTGTTTAAATAAAATTATTTTTTTCTTACTATTTTTTAAATCAATTTTTTCAAGATTAGGGATTTCATCACTATCACTATAAATTAACCAATCTTCATTATTATTTTTTGAAAAGCTTTTAATAATTTCATTTCTTTGTTTTTCAATTCTTTTGGCGGCGTTAAGACGAAAGAGAGAGTTATCTGATTTATTTGACTCGTTAATCTCAAATAAGTCATTTGGTTCATTATCTATTACAATGTGTTCAATCCTGTTCTTATATTTAGGATAATCATCTTTGTTAAAATTAATAGATTTTTTTTTACCACTATGGGTATACAGCGCTTCACTGACTATAAACTTATCAACGTGTTTATCTAAAATATTCAATCTTAAGTCAAAAAGTAATGGTTCGTTGTAATAAGTAATGCAATCAAATACTTTCATCGTTATCCTCTCTTTTAAATAAAAAAAGATAAAATAATGAGTAGAATATAATTAATGCAAAAAACCAATATCTTAGAAATACTCCATGATTTTGAAATATAATTGCAGGTACTAAGAGTATTAGATAAGAAACATTAATTAAAATAGATGTAGTGTAATTTGGATCGCTAGGTATTTTTGATTTTTTTAACATATTATATAAAAGCATATGAAAATGGTGTTTGTCTGGCTTTAAAGGAGATTTTTTTTTGATTGCTTTTCTAATAAATGAAAAAAATACTTCATAAAATAAATAGAATAAAATAATAGCGAAAAAAAATGGAGAAACATTTGGAATTAATTCATATGTTTTTATAGTATTTAATGCTGTAATAGAACCAAGCAAATAAGATCCGCTATCTCCTAAAAAAATTTTAGATTTAGGAAAGTTAAATAATAAAAAACAAAAAACTGTTATTAATTGCACAATTAAAATTAAATTTATGCTTTGATCGTCATACGCCAAATTTAAAGATAATAAGATAGAATTAATTATTATAAAATGAATAGCTAGTAAACCATTAAAACCATCAATTAAGTTTGCACCGTTAATTATAAATAAAAAACAAAGTAAAACAAAACAAGTTTGAAATAATTTATTACTTAACCAGATATTTAAAAATTCTAATCCTGATTTGTTAATTTCTATAGAAAATAAATTAATACAAAATATCAAAATCAATAACATTATAAATAATCTAATATTTGGATTTATTTTTATTTTTATGTCATCTAAAAAACCTAAGGTAAAAAAAAGTAAAGAAATAGTAAAATAATCAATTAAAAATTTATTAAATAATAAAAAATACAATATAAAAAAAATTAATAGAATAAAAAATATTGAAACTCCTCCTGCCCTCGCTACAGGTTTTTCGTGAAAAGCTTGAGGTTTTAAAAAATCTTTATCTAAAAATATTCCATCTTTTATTCTATTAGAATACTTGGCTACCAAAATTGTAACTAATAAAGCTACTAATGAAAATAAAGATATTACACTTGTATAAAAAGAATTTTGATCCATTTATTTAATGTTTTTTTTTACTATATATATACCTGTTATAATTATTATTAATGAAATTATAACTCTCCAAGTTATAACCTCGTTCATTAAAAAATATCCAAAAAATATTCCAAATATTGGAATTAAATACGCTACTTGTGTCTGAAAAACTAGTCCATTAACCGTTAATATTCTAAATCTGATTAACCATGCGCCCCCGGTTGCTATAACTCCTAAATATACAAGAGATATTGTTGACCCCAAACTAGGTTCAGCAGTCCAAGGGCTTTCAAAAATTAAAGACATAGGAAGTAAAAAAATAACAGACCACAAAGTTGTCGATGTTGTAACATTTTCATTTCCTTTTTTTTTTATCTTTAAGGTTAATAATCCTCCTATTGAATAAAATGTTGATCCAACGATACATAGTAACGCATAAATATAGTTGCTTTTGTTAATTACTATTTCATCAAAAAACAAAAAAACTATACCCAAAAATCCAACAATTATTCCTAAAGATTTAAATAAAGTAATTTTTTCATTTTTAGTAAAAAAATGAGCTAACAAAGAACCGCTCATTGGAGTAGTTGCCATTAACATTGACGCTAAATAACTATTAATTTTGCTAGTTCCTAAAGCAATTAGAGTAAATGGGATGGCTATGTTGCATAAACCTATTAAAGCATAAGGTTTCCAATCTTTGCTAAAAGCTTCGATTTTAATTTTTTTATAACTACAAAGTATAATCAATGGAATCGATGCAAAAATTACTCTAATTAAAGCCAAGGTAATCGGTTCATATGAAAAAGATGCAATTTTAATGTTTAAAAAAGAGGAGCCCCAAATAGCACCGAGGAGAGTTAGCAGAAAAATATCAAATGTTTTTACTTGTTTCATTGCAAGTCTGGATTGTATATATGTCTAAAACGCATAGCTGGCATCAAATAAAAATATAGTGTTGAATAACGAAATTCATATATGTTTAATACAATTTTCAGTTAAACTACAAAGGAATTATTTTTATGGGAAGCAAAAACATTCTAAAATTAATAAAAGATAAGGAAATAGAATACGTTGATTTAAGGTTTACCGATCCAAAGGGTAAACTTCAACATTTAACTATGGATAAAGGTGTGGTCGACGAACAAATGCTTGATGAAGGAGTTTTTTTTGATGGATCCTCTATTGCAGGTTGGAAAGCTATTAATGAATCGGACATGATATTAAAGCCTGATCTAGATAGACCTATAATAGATCCTTTCAATTCTCATAACACATTGAATCTATTTTGTGACATTTTAGATGCTGTAAAAAAAGATCCGTACGAAAGGGATCCCAGAGGTACTGCTAAGAAAGCTGAAGATTATTTAAAAAAAAGCGGTATAGGAGACAAGGCTTACTTTGGACCAGAACCAGAATTTTTTGTTTTTGATGATGTGAGATTTAAGAACGATATGAACGAAACAAGTTTTTCAATTGACAGCTCTGAGGGACCTTACAATACAGGGAAAAAATATGAAAATGGAAACTTAGGTCATAGACCTGGTATTAAAGGAGGGTACTTTCCTGTACCACCAGTAGATAGTGCTCAAGATATGAGAGGAGAATATTTAAAAGCTTTAAGAGATATGGGAGTAAAAGTTGAAAAGCACCATCATGAAGTTGCACCTAGTCAACATGAATTAGGAATGTATTTTGGAACCTTGACTGATCAAGCAGATAATGTCCAGTTATATAAATATGCAGTTCAAATGGTTACACATTCCTTTGGAAAAACAGCAACTTTTATGCCTAAGCCAGTGAAAGGCGATAATGGATCTGGAATGCACTGTCATCAGTCTATTTGGAAAGGGAGCAGTCCAGTATTTATGGGTAAGGAATACGCAGGATTATCTCAAACTGCACTTTATTACATTGGAGGGATTTTAAAGCATGCTAAAGCAATAAATGCTTTTTCTAATGCTACTACTAATAGCTATAAAAGATTAATACCTGGATTTGAAGCACCAGTAATATTAGCGTACTCTGCAAGAAATAGATCTGCTTCATGCAGGATTCCAGTTATAATGAATCCAAAAGCAGCACGTTGTGAAATAAGATTCCCTGATGCAGCTGGCAATCCATACTTAACTTTTGCCTCAATGTTAATGGCGGGGATAGATGGAATTAAAAATAAAATTGACCCAGGAAAATCATTTGATGATGATCTTTATTCTTTATCTGAAAACGAGGTAAAAAAACTACCTACTGTTTGTGGTTCACTTAGAGAAGCAATGCAAAATCTTGATAAAGATAGAAAATTTCTAACACAAGGTGGGGTTTTCACTGATGATCAAATTGATGCATATATAGATTTAAAATTTCAAGAAATATACAAATTTGAGCATACACCGCATCCAATTGAATTTGAGATGTATTACAGCGGTTAAGAAATTTTACATTTAAATAATCATTTTTTTTTAAATATATAATTTTCTCTTGAGTTAAATATTAATTTATATTTTTTTTTATACAAATATTTGTAAAGGTCATTTTTTTTTACAGAAAATTTAACCTCGTTCCTGTGCCATATTTCGACACAAATTGTTTTTGGAGAGTATTTTTTGAAATCTAAAGATTTTAGGACCTCCAAGTCAGACCCTTCTGCGTCTATAGTTAAAAAATCAATTTTTTTTCCTTTATATGGTGTGTTGTCTATAATATTAGAAAGTTTATTTGATTGAATAGTTTTTTTTAAATTTAAATTTTTTTTTTTATTTAACGAATTGTACAAGCTAAGAGATTTATTACTATAAAAATATACCTTTCCTCTTTTTAGCGAAACTGCAGAATTTATATTTATATCATTTGGTCTTGCAAAATCAAAAAGTTCAACTGAAATTTTATTAAGATCAATATTTATACCTCTCCATCCTTTTAAATATAAAAGGTATGTATTATTTAATCTACTTGGATGATGGCATCCAACATCCACGAAGAAGCCTTTCTTTTTACCAAAAATTTTTAATATCTCTAAATCTTCTTTGCCATGAGCATAATATTTTTTTTTTTGTAAATTTTATTTATGTAATAAAGATTGTGAAAAATATAAATTTTTTTTAATAATCTACTTAGAAAAGGTATTTTTATCACGTAAAATTATTTTAGACTTTGAATGACTCTCCGCACCCACAACGCTCTGTTTCATTGGGGTTTTTAAAAACAAACTGAGAAGAAAATTTTTCTTTTTTATAATCCATCTCTGTGCCTAATAAATACATTATCGCTTTTGGATCTATTAAAACCTTTACTCCTTTTTCTTCTATTATCTCTTCATTAGGCTTAGCTTCTTTTGCGTACTCCATTATATATGACATCCCAGCACATCCACCTGATTCTACTCCTACCCTAACACCTATCGCGCCGGTATCTGCCGATGACATAATTTCTTTGATTCTGTTTGCGGCATTATCGCTTAATTTAATTACTTGTTGCTTCATAAATTTAATTCTAATTTAGCTGCTTCAGACATCTTACTTTTGTCCCATGGTGGGTCCCAAACTAATTTTAAATCTACATTTGAAACGCCTTCAACTTTTAATATATTCTCTTTTACATTATTTGGCAAACTCTCGGCTACAGGACAATTTGGGCTAGTTAAGGTCATCTCAACTTCAACTTTGTTTTTTTCATCTACATCTATTTTATATATAAGTCCTAGCTCATATATATTAACTGGTATCTCAGGATCATATATCTTTTTAATTTCTGCTATTACTTTTTCTTTCAAATCAGTCATAATTAATTATTTTTTTGTTCTATTGCAGACAATAAAGCATGCCAAGCCATAGTAGCACATTTTATTCTCATTGGAAATTCTTGAACACCAGATAGAGAGGTGATTGTTGTTACCTGATCTTCAGAAAGACTATTTAATGTAATCTTACTTTTCTTTTTTATCATGTTTAAAAAGTCATCAGTTATTTTTTTTATAAATGTTAAATCTTTACCTTGTAGTGTGTCCGTCAATATTGACGCTGAAGCTAAAGAGATAGCACATCCCTCACCTTCAAAACTTAATCCTGTAATATTTTTATTTTCATCAAGTTTTAAATAAATGTGAACTTTATCTCCACACAAAGGATTGTGTGCTTTTGCATCATGATTATAACCATCACATTTTCCTTTGTTACGAGGATTTTTTGCATGATCTAAAATTATTTCTTGATATAATTCTTTAAGTTCCATTTAGACCTCAAACATTTTTTTGCATTTCTCAATTGCCTGACACAAAATATCTATATCCTCTTTTGAATTATAAACACCTATAGAAGCTCTTGCCGTTGCTGCGATTCCTAATTTGTCATGCAAAATTTGACAGCAATGGTGTCCCGCTCTAATTGCCACGCCGTCATCATCTAAAATTGTAGCTATATCGTGAGGGTGTATTCCTTTGATCGTAAAACACATTACCGAACCTCTGTTTTTAGGATTGCCGATTAATTTTACCGAATTATTTCTTTTTAATTTCTCAATTCCATATTCGAGTATCTCATTTTCATGCTTTTCTATATTCTTAATACCTAAATTTTCAATAAATTTTATTGCTTCAGCAAATGCTACAACTTCCGCAGTTTGCATTGTACCTGCTTCAAATTTTGTTGGTGTAGTTGCAAAAGTTATATCATCTTTTAAAACGTCATCAATCATTCCTCCTCCTCCTTGGTATGGTGGCAACTCGTCTAACCATTTTTTTTTAGCATAAAGAATACCTAGTCCATTAGGTCCATACATTTTGTGGCAAGATATTGCATAGAAATCGCATCCTAGATCTTGCATATCAAGTTTCAAATGTGGAGCACCTTGAGTTCCGTCAACTAAAACAGGAATTTTTTTTTCATTTGCAAGATCAATAATTTTTTTCAAGGGCATTATTGTTCCAGTTACGTTAGAAATGTGGGTGATAGCAATAATTTTTGTTTTGTTAGTAATCAATTTTTTTATTTCTTCAATTTCTACTTCACCATTATCATTCACTGGTGCAAATTTAATAATTGCACCGTTTTTTTTTCTCAAAAAATGCCAAGGAACATAATTTGAATGATGTTCTAATTCTGTAATCAATATTTCATCGCCTTTATTAATAAACTTTTCACCAAATGAGGAGGCTACAAGATTTATTGCTTCAGTTGCGCCTTTTGTAAATATAATCTCTTCTCTATGTTTTGCATTAAGATAATTTTTAACTTTATCTCTTGAATCTTCAAATCTATTGGTAGCCTTAACAGCAAGAGTGTGTACACTTCTTCCGACATTTGAAAACTCCGTTTCATAAAAATTTGACATTCGATCTATAACGACTTTAGGTTTTTGGGAAGAATTTGCACTATCAAGATAAACCAGAGGTTTGCCATTAATTTTTTGTTTAAATATAGGGAATTCAGATTTAATTTTTTTTATGTCCATTAATTTGTCCTTCAAGAGTAATTTTTATTAATTCTTTGATATTTGGATCTGTTAAATTATCTAAAATATCATTGAGAAAACCGTTTATTAAAAGTTGTTTTGCTGTTTTTATATCTATACCTCTGGTCATTAAATAATGAATTGCATCTTTATCTATACTGCCAGATGTAGATCCATGAGAACATTTAACATCATCAGCATAAATTTCTAATTCAGGTTTAGCATCAAACTCTGATTTATCATCCAAAATTAAGGCTTTGCTTAATTGATAAGCATTTGTTTTTTGAGCAATATCTTTTACAAAAATTTTACCTTGATAAACGCCTCTTCCATTTTCGTTTACTACGTTTTTTATTTTCTGATAACTTTCACAATTTGGAGCATAGTGATTTATTTTAGTTTTTATCTCTTGATGTTCATCTTTAGAAATATTTAAAGCAGATAAAATTGAACAATTACTCTTTTCTTTGTTTAAGTTAACCTCTATTTCTGTTTTATTAAATTTTAAACCTGAAGTAAGAATAAAATTTTGAAAATCTGCACCACTCTCTAACGAAGCTTTTATATATCTGTAAAAATGTCCGTTACTTTTAGAGTTTTGAATAAATATGCTTTTATAAATTGCATTATTATCTAGTGATATATTATCCAGGGTATTCTTAATATAATTATTCTGGGAAGTATCAACTGTATATTCTATTACTGTTATCTCCGATCCTTTATTAAGTTTGATATAATTTTTATTGTTAAATATAACATTTTTTAAATTTTTTGAAAAATAATTATAAATTACTAAAGGCTTTTTAAATTTATAATTGTCAGATATTTTTAGTGAATATCCTCCTAATAACAAAGCGCTATTTAATAAGGCTAAAGTATTAGGTGTCGTTTTATCATCAGATTCGGTGCCTTTAAAATTTTTAATTTGAATTTTATTTTTATCTTCGTAATCAAAATTACTTGAACTAAGTATCCCATTTGTGAGCACTATATAATTATGTTCAAAATTTTCTAGTATCTTAATATTGGTATTTAAATCGAATTCAAAGTCATTGGTAATTCTATCAAAATTTTTATTTAATATTGTATTAAGATCAGTGAATTTCCAATCTTCATTTCGTTTACTTGGAAAACCAGTTTCTAAAAATGAATTTAAATATTTTTTACGAGAAACTTTTTCTTCACTAGAGAGATTTTTAATCTTATCTATATCAAAATTATAATTTTGTTTCATTTAATTTAAATTTTCGTATCCTGATTTTTCTAATTCTTGGCCTAGTTCAGAGCAGCCTGTTTTAATTATTTTACCATCCGATAAAACATGAATAAAATCTGGTTTTATATAATCAAGTAATCTTTGATAATGCGTGATTATTAAAAAAGCATTGTCTTGATTTTTATAAGAGTTTACTCCATCAGCTACAATTCTTAATGCATCTATATCTAAACCTGAGTCTGTTTCATCTAAAATTGAAAGCTTAGGTTCCAATAATTTCATTTGCAAAATTTCATTTTTTTTCTTCTCACCGCCAGAAAAACCTACGTTTAACTGACGTGATAAAAATTTCTCATCTATATTTAATTCTGAAGCTTTTTCTTTTATTAGTTTTAAAAATGTAAGAGTGTCTAGCTCTTTTTGACCTCTAGACTTTCTAACACTATTAAGAGAAGTTCTTAAAAAATTACTAGTATTTACCCCTGGTATTTCTAAGGGATATTGAAAAGCTAAAAAAATTCCTTTTTGTGCTCTTTCTTCAATAGGAATTTCTTTTAAATTTTGATTTTGATAGTTAAGATGTCCTGAAATTTCATACCCACTCTTGCCGGACAACACATTAGCTAAAGTGCTTTTGCCAGATCCATTAGGCCCCATTATCGCATGAACTTCTCCTGCTTTAATTTCAAGATTCAAACCCTTTATTATAGGTTTGTTGTTTATTGATGCTTTTAAGTCTTTTAATTCAAGCATTATCCTACGCTACCTTCTAAGCTAATAGATACTAATTTTTGAGCTTCAACTGCAAATTCCATAGGTAATTGTTGTAAAACTTCTTTACAAAATCCATTAACAATTAAACTAACAGCTTCCTCTTGATTTAAACCTCTCTGATTACAATAAAATAATTGTTCTTCATTAATTTTTGAAGTGGTTGCCTCGTGTTCAATTATAGATGAAGAGTTTTTATTTTTAATATAAGGAACAGTGTGAGCTCCACATTTGTTACCCATTAAAAGAGAGTCGCATTGTGTATAATTTCTTGAATTAATTGCTTTTGAATTAATGTCTACAAGACCTCTGTATGTATTATCTGCTTTTCCTGCAGATATTCCTTTTGATATAATTTTACTTTTAGTATTTTTTCCTAAATGGATCATTTTTGTACCTGTGTCTGCTTTTTGATGATTATTAGTAATTGCTATTGAATAAAATTCACCTATAGAGTTATCTCCTTGAAGAATACAACTAGGATACTTCCAAGTTATAGCAGAACCTGTTTCAACTTGTGTCCAAGAAATTTTGGAATTTTTACCTCTACACGCACCTCTCTTGGTAACAAAATTATAAATACCACCAACACCTTCTTTGTCACCTGGATACCAATTTTGAACTGTCGAATATTTTATTTCTGCATCATCTAATGCTACTAATTCTACGTTAGCAGCATGTAATTGATTTTCATCTCTCATTGGAGCAGTGCAACCTTCTAAATAACTTACATAACTTCCTTTATCAGCAATGATTAAAGTTCTTTCAAATTGTCCAGTTTCAGAGGCATTTATTCTAAAATATGTAGAAAGTTCCATTGGACATTTAACATTTGGAGGTATGTAAACAAATGAGCCATCTGTAAAGACTGCTGAATTAAGTGTAGCAAAATAATGGTCTGTCAGTGGTATTACGGATCCTAAATATTTTTTTACAAGATCTGGATGTTTAATTATAGCTTCTGATATTGGACAAAATATTATCCCTTTTTTTGTAAGCTCGTCTTTAAAAGTAGTTGCTACAGAAACGGAGTCAAATACAGCGTCTACTGCTACTCCACTCAATTTTTTTTGTTCTTCTAGAGGTATGCCAAGTTTTTTATAAGTCTCAATAATTTTTGGATCCACTTCATCTAAACTTTTTGGTTTACTTGCGGCACTTTTAGGAGCAGAAAAATAGTAAAGATCTTGGTAATTAATTTTTGGATATTTTGGCTTTTGCCAATTAGGTTCTTTTAACTTTTTTAATCTTTCAAAAGCTTTAAGTCTCCAATCCAGCATCCACTTTGGTTCTTTTTTTATATTTGAAATAAATTTAATTGTATTTTCACTTAGACCTTTGGGAGCTCTAATACTCTCTACATCTGTAGTGAAACCATATTTATACTCCTGATTATCTGTGATGTTTGGATTTTTCATATTTATTTATATTTGTCTTTTTTTTTCAACAAGATCTTCTAATTTAACTTTTTCAAAAAAATTGTTTATATGCTGATCTAAATCATCCCAAAGATTGTGTGTAATACACTTCATGCTTTTATGATTGCAGCCTTTTTTACTCTCTTTTTTGCAATTAAGTGTTTTTACTGTTTCATCAACAGCATAAATTATATTTGAAAGTTTAATTTCTGATGCAGGTTTAACAAGAGTATATCCTCCATTAGCACCTCGAACACTTTTCACCAGATTGCAGATTTTTAACTTTAAAAATAACTGCTCTAGGTAAGACAAAGATATATTTTGTCTTAACGATATTTCAGTCAAACTTATAGGTTTTTGTCTGGCATAGGATGCGAGATCGGCCATGGCCATGACAGCGTACCTTCCTTTAGTAGTCAGTTTCATAATAAAGCCTGTATTATAACAAAAATTTTAGATTTCCTAGTAAAATAGTCAGGATTAAAAAAATTAAATTGCCGCGTTAAAACATGTTATAAGTCTATTCTTTTTTTGAAACTAATAATCATTATTAATAATGAAACCTAAAAGCCAAGAAGTTTTTATACCGGGACCAGCAGGAAGACTGGAAGGAAAGTATTATAAGAATCCAAAATTTGGTTCACCGGTAGCTATAGTTCTGCAACCTCACCCACAATATGGTGGTTCAATGAATAATAAAGTAGTTCAACTAGCGTATAATATTTTTTTGGAAAATGGATTTTCAGTAATAAGAATTAATTTTAGGGGGGTAGGAAAAAGTGATGGGGTATTTGATAATGGTCAAGGAGAGTTATCTGATGCTGCAGCAGCTTTAGACTGGATTGAAAGAGAAAACTTAGACTATAGCCAATGTTGGGTATCCGGATTTTCGTTTGGTGCATTAATTTGTATGCAACTAATCATGAGAAGACCTGAAGTAAATAATTTTATTGCAATTTCTCCTCAGCCTAATGTTTATGACTTTTCATTTCTAGCGCCATGCCCAACTTCTGGACAGGTTGTTTATAGTGATAGTGATGAGCTAGTAACAAAAGAAAGTATTGATGAACTCAATTTAAGAATTAAAAATCAAAAAGATATAGAAGTAATTTTTTCAAAAATTAAAAATGCAAATCATTTTTTTAAGAATAAAGAAAAAGAACTTCGATTAGAAGTAGAAAAATATATTAAAGAGAAAACCGCTCTTATTTAACTTCTATTAGAGAGCCACCTATCATTGGTTTAGACACACCCGTAGTGCTTGGATAGGAAATAGGTAAATTATATAATCTTCTTATTGCTAAATATCCAAAAGCTCGGGACTCTACAAAATCTCCATTAAAATCTAATATTTCAATATTTTCTGTTTTTATTTTACTTAAAGTTTTAATTCTTTCAAAAAAATATTTATTTTTTCTTCCTCCACCCATAAGGATAATTCTTAGTGGTTTTTCTGACAGAAAATTGAAAGAGTCTACTATAGACCTGGCTGTAAATTCTGAGAGAGTTGAAACAGCATTCTCTAGACTTAGACCTCTTACTTGTCCTAAACTAAAATCATTAACATCCAAAGATTTAGGTGGATTTATTTCGAAAAAAGGATCATTAAAATAATTTTCTAATATTATTTCGTCAACTTTTCCTCTAAATGCTATATCTCCATTTTCATCGAATTGAATTTTATTTTTTGTTTTAATTTGCAAAAATTTGTCAATTAAACAATTTCCTGGTCCAGAATCAAAACTTTTTATTTCTTTATTTTTTCCTAAGTAACTAATATTAGAAATTCCTCCAATATTAACAAAAACTACAGGTGGTTTTATATTATTTTTTTTCTGTATTAATCTATGAAAAATCGTAGTTAGAGGAGCGCCCTGACCACCGCTATCGATATCTTTTTTTCGAAAATTATAAACAACTTTAAGTTTAGTTAAATTTGATAATAAATCACCATTACCCAATTGAATAGATTTTTTTTCTTTAAAACTGTGAAATATTGTTTGACCATGAAAACCTATTACATCAATTTCTTTTTTTGAGATTTTAAATTTTGAGATAGTTTCATTAATACAACTAACATGAAGCATAGTAATTTTTCTTTCAAGATTTTTGATTTGTAATTGGTTTTTTGATAAGTCCGAAAAATTTTGAATTTTTTCTTTTAAATCTTTAATTTCATGTCTTGTATTTTGCTTAAAAGGGTAAAAGTCATCAACTACAGATTTAAAATAATCTTCTCCATCAGATTTTATAATAGATATATCTATTCCATCGCAGGATGTGCCAGTCATTAATCCTATGGCTGTAATTATTTTTTTCATTAATTCATTTAATTTATAATAATTTTTGTGTAATAGTAATTTTAAAGCAATTAATCTATGAAAAATGACTTTATAAGTGAAATTAGTTCTAGAGGTTATTTTCATCAATGCACTGATAAAGATAAATTAACTGATCTCTTAAGTTCTAAGCCTATTAAAGCTTACATAGGGTTTGATATAACCGCTCCCAGTTTGCATGTTGGTAGTTTGCTTCAAATTATGTGTCTAAGGTTGCTCCAAAAGCACGGTCATAGGCCAATAGTTTTGCTGGGAGGAGGAACAACACTTATAGGTGATCCTTCAGGAAAAGATTCTACTAGAAGGATTTTGGATGAAAAAACTATCAATAAGAATATTATTAAAATAAAAAAAATTTTTCATAAATTATTGGATTTTAAAAATAAAAAAACTCAACCAATTTTTGTAAATAATGCAGATTGGTTAACAAAACTTAAATATGTAGAATTTTTAAGAAATATCGGTAAACACTTTACTCTTAATAAAATGCTTAGTTTTGAAAGTGTTAAATTACGTTTAGACAGAGAGCAATCACTTAGTTATATGGAGTTTAACTATATGATTTTACAGGCTTATGATTTTTATAAATTAAGTGAAAAATATGGATGTACATTGCAGATAGGAGGGTCAGACCAATGGGGGAATATTATCAATGGTGTTGAGTTAATCAGAAAAATTAATCAAAAAAACTCTTATGGTCTCACTACTAATTTAATTACTCTTTCATCTGGAGCAAAAATGGGTAAAACTGAAAAGGGAGCGATATGGCTAAACAAAGATTTACTTGCTCCTTATGATTATTGGCAGTTTTGGAGAAATACCTCTGATCAAGATGTAGAGAAATTTTTAAATTACTTTACTGATATTGAGGTAGATGAAATAGCTGAAATTATTAATAAAGAAAAAAATATTAATAATTTAAAAATTCTTTTAGCAAATGAAGCTACAAAAATATTGCATGGGAAAAAGGCATCTGATGAGGCAGAAAAAACAGCTAAAGAAACTTTTCAAAATAAAGGAGTGGGTTTAAATTTACCTGAAATAGTTTTTAAAAAAAAAATTATTGCTGAAGGTTTGAGTTTAGTTGATTTAATTTATACCGCAAAAATTATGAATTCAAAAAGTGAAGTTCGTAGGGCAATCAAAAATAATGGAATTAAAATTAATGACAAGCCAGAAAATGATGAAAAAAAAATATTAAATCTTGAGAGCTTTAGCAAAAAAAATATTTTAAAAATTTCTTATGGGAAAAAAAAGCATTACATAATTAAAATTTATTAACTTAGTTTTTTTTCATTTTTTCTAAAGCTCTTGTTATAAACCTTGGTGTTAATGTTTTTACAGGGTTTACTGTTGTTTTTGTTTTTCCAGGTAATCCCTTAACTTTAAAACTTACGCCGAACACTCCCTCTCCTGCCTGTTCTCCTACAAGTATATTTCCCACTACAGGTATTTTGGAAATTAAATTATTGAGAGTTTTAGCTGGAACTAAAGTACCTTTTAAACTTACTAGTCCGGTTTTTTTTTCAAGATAACCTTCCATATGCATAGAAACACTAGGGCCTAATGCCAATATTTCTTTTATAGTTGTGGTACTTTTATCTTCCTCTAAATCTATTTCTAAACTATCAAAGCTCATTCCTTCACCTGACAAAAGATCTGCTATTCCGCCTAGATCAGCTAAAGTTAAAAGTGTTGCAAATGCTGGGGCTTTTAAAACCTTAAAATTTTCAATTGAAAGTTTGGAAATGGTAATATTTTTTCCAATTACTGAATTAAAAAGTAATTTACCTTCATTTATACCGTCGAAGATTTTATAATCAGCTAACAAAGCCTTTGGTAAGTCAGAATATACTTCTAATAATTTGTTATTATTTTCATCTTTTTTCAGTGTTATATCCATAAATTTATTTTGTGAGAACTCACTTTTAGATGATATTTTAGCAAATTCCCCTCTTTCTATAACACCTAGTAAGTTGAAGTCATTTAGAGGAATCAAAGATTTAGTTTTAATCGTTTTAAGTTTAATTTCTATTTTTCTACTTATTTGATTTAATAAATTTGTTTTTGTATCTTGACCTAACTGTTCTAGAAGAAAAGTAGCATCATAAGTCTTACCTTGTATAATAATTTTTTTTCCAAATTTAATATTAAAATCATTATTCAGATTTCCACCATAATAAGTTTTGACTTTTATATTTTTTAATTTCTTAAGTTGTATTTTATTGCTTACTTCTAAATTATTTATTTCTATTAAGCTATTTTCTTCTGAGAATTTAAATGTTTCAAAAAAAATTGAATTTTTTTTAAAATAAAATTTAGTTTTTATATTAGACTTTTTTTTTGGATTATTTTTGAAATTTAAAAACTTAATAAATATTTTTTCACTTAAATCTAGATCTATGTCAAATTCAGAATCTTTATCATTTGTATTGATAATTTTGTATTTTTTAAATTCTGAATTATTTGTACTATATTCCCCTTCCACTAAAAATTGTCTTTCTTTTTTATTCAAATTAAATTCTACATTCATTTTTTTACTTGTTAATTTTTTTAAATCATTCTCAAAAAAATTACTTTTTATTTTTTTGTTAAACACATATTCCAAATATAAATTTTTACCTTTTGCATTATACTTGTAATTTAAGACCTCTAGAGTTTCGCTTAGACTGATATTAAATGAATGTAATATTTCTCCTTTTAAATTAATTTTATTTTTAAAAAGAAATTTTGAGTTTTTGAAGTATTCAATATTATTAATTTTAATTTCGTTTAAGTCGATAAAAGAATTTAAATTACCTTCTATTTCAGTAATTTTGCTTCTTTTTACATCTATTGAACCATTTTTGATATTTATTCCTTCGTAACTAGCACGAATTGAATTTATTAAAATTAAGTTCTTATCAAATATAAAATTAAAATTTACTTTACTAATTTTATTTTCTTTTAATTTAGCCTCTATATTTTCAAAAGAACCATTGATTTTATAGTCTTCTAAGACAAAGGTGTCTTTGAATTTTAGGTCTATTAAACTTTTGTTTAAGATACCACCATTAATATTATTCAGAAAAAAACTCTTAAGATTTGATGGCTTAGATCTAGTTATTATTTTTTTTATTGTTGAAATATCAACTTGATTATTTGAAATTACAATTCTGTTTAATTGAGGTTTATTTTTTATAATAGAACTTAATTTTAAATATACCCTTACTTCTTTAATGGGAATATTTGTTCCCTCATATTGAATTTTTGGGTTTTGAGTTATTAAAAATAAATTAAATTTTTTTAAATCTAATTTAATTTTAATTTTTTTAAAGCCTACATTTACCTGTTTATTTTGTTTTTTAATTTGTTCTATAATTAAATTATTAAATTTAGAAGTTTCTATACCGCTCGTTGATAAAAATATAATTACACTTAAAAATAAAATAAATATTGAAAAAGTAAAAAAATATATTAATTTTTTCATTGTTTTTGAAATAGATTTCCTTCTATAAACTTATCTAAATCACCGTTTAGTACTTCTTCGGGATTTGTGCTTTCAATTTTTGATCTTAAATCTTTTACTAATCTATAAGGCTGCAAAACATACGATCTAATTTGATGCCCCCAGCCTATATCAGTTTTTGAAGTAACTTTTTTATTCTCCTCTTCTTCTCTTTTTAGAGACTCATGCTCATACAATCTTGCTTTCAACATTTTATAACATGTCTCCTTATTTTTGTGCTGGGATCTTTCATTCTGACACTGCACAACTATTTTAGTAGGTAAATGAGTAATTCTAACCGCGCTATCAGTTGTGTTAACATGTTGACCTCCGGCGCCGCTAGATCTGTAAGTATCTATACGTAAGTCTTTATCATCAATATGAATATCTATCTCGTCGTCTATCGCTGGGTACACCCAAATGCTTGCAAAACTAGTGTGCCTTCTTGATCCACTATCAAAAGGAGATATCCTTACCAATCTATGAACACCGGACTCTTTTTTCATAAAACCGTAGAGATAGTCTCCTGAAACTTTCAAAGTTGAAGATTTAATTCCTGCTTCTTCTCCTTGATGTTCGCTAATTACCTGATAATTAAAAGACTTCTTATCAAACCACTTAAGATACATCCTTCTAAGCATTTCTGCCCAATCTTGACTTTCTGTTCCTCCGGCCCCTGCATGTATTTCTAAATAAATATCTAAAAAATCATTCTCTCCAGATAAAAAACAATTTATTTCATTTTTTTTTATTTTCTTTATAATTTCATTTATATTTTTAAGACAATCATCAACAATTTCATTATTTTTTTCTTCTTTTGCTAAAGCGTAAATATCTTTAAGATTTTTTAATTCAATGTCTGATTTTTGATACAGGCCAATAATTTTATCAAAATGTTTTTTTTCTTTTACAGTTTTTTTTACTGTTTTGTTGTCTTTCCAAAAATCTTCTTGGGATATCAGTTTATTAATTTGAT
>MDTB01051488.1_pt1 | contig 20371 bp, 19 predicted proteins | sample 811161 | NCBI WGS metagenome assembly MDTB01 (sample SAMN05326650, study PRJNA326480) | marine metagenome | isolation source: seawater | place: Mediterranean Sea | collected 2009 | reverse complement strand
GCTGTTGCTGTCTGGTTTGCCTTCCAGACCTGGGGAATCATTCGCACCAACCGCGAGTTGATCCTGGGCACCAAGGTTTATCCCAAGGAAGACCGCTACGAGTTCCGCCAGGTGGCGATCCTCGAGCTCACCTACATCGTGAACTTCGGCTCCGAACTGGCCGTGGTGTCGATGCTGCCCACCTTCTTTGAAACCACCTTCGATCTGCCGAAGGCCACTGCAGGAATCCTGGCCTCCTGCTTCGCATTCGTGAACCTGGTGGCCCGCCCTGCTGGTGGTCTGATCTCCGACAGCGTCGGCAGCCGCAAGAACACCATGGGCTTCCTCACCGCCGGTCTCGGCGTGGGCTACCTGGTGATGAGCATGATCAAGCCGGGCACCTTCACCGGCACCACCGGCATCATCGTGGCCGTGTTGATCACCATGCTCGCGTCGTTCTTCGTGCAGTCCGGTGAAGGCGCAACCTTCGCGCTTGTGCCCCTGGTGAAGCGTCGTGTCACCGGACAGGTGGCTGGCCTGGTGGGCGCTTACGGCAACGTTGGTGCTGTGACTTATCTGACCATTTTCAGCCTCCTGCCGATGTGGATGGGCGGCGGCGGTGAACCCACGCCTGAGGTGATCGCAGCCTCCAACAGCGCCTTCTTCCAGGTGCTGGGCGTTGCCGGTTTGATCGTTGCTTTCTTCTGCTTCTTCTTCCTCAAGGAGCCAAAAGGATCCTTCGCAGAGCTGCACGAAGGCGAAACGGCCTGAACCATCTCTTTCCGCAACATGCTGATGTTGCTCAACGACCCGGAGCTTCGGCTCCGGGTTTTGTTCTTGTTTCAGTCCCCGCATGTCGAACTCACCCCGCAGCGTGCGCAGCCAATGCCCTTACTGCGGAGTGGGCTGCGGTCTTGAGTTGATGCCTCCAGCGGTCAAAGGCCAGGCCGTGAAACGGGACGCTGAAGGCAATCCGATGTGGACAGCCCGGGGAGATCGGCGGCATCCTTCCAATCTCGGGCAGGTTTGCATCAAAGGGGCCACCGTCGGCGAAACCCTGGCCCCTGGAAGGCTGCGCCAACCTCTGTTCCGCAAAAAGCTCGAGGACGACTTCGCACCGATCAGCTGGAACGAGGCCCTCGAAACAATCACCGGACACATTCAGGCGAGCGTGACCAAGCGCGGCAACGCCGATGGCATCGCCATGTACGGCTCCGGTCAGTTCCACACAGAGGACTACTACCTGGCCCAGAAACTTCTGAAAGGCGCACTGGGCACCAACAATTTCGATGCCAACTCGCGCCTCTGCATGAGCTCAGCAGTGGCGGGCTACACCCGCAGCCTGGGATCCGATGGTCCTCCCTGTAGCTACGAGGACCTCGACCACTGCACGGTGGCGTTTCTGATCGGCACCAACACCGCCGAGTGCCACCCGGTGCTGTTCCAGCGCCTGCTGAAGCGAAAACGAAAAAACCCAAGCAGCGTCAAGATTGTGGTGGTGGATCCACGCCGCACCGACACCGCCAAAGCCGCCGACATCCATCTCCCGATTGCACCGGGCAGCGACCTGGCTCTGCTGCATGGCATCGCCCACCTGGTGCTGCGGGAGAACGGCCAGGATCCAGCCTTCATCGACGACCACACCGAGAATTACGACGCCTTTTTTGACGTCGCCGCCCGCTGGACCCCAAGGCGGGTTGCCCTGCACTGCAATATCCCCGAAAAACGCCTGCGGGACGTGGCGCAGCTGTTTCATCGACGCGAGAAGGTTCTCAGCCTTTGGTCGATGGGCGTGAACCAACGCCGTGAAGGAACAGCGGTGGTGCAGGGATTGATCAACCTGCATCTACTCACCGGCCAAATCGGCAAGGAAGGGGCCGGCCCTTTTTCCCTCACCGGCCAGCCGAATGCCATGGGCGGGCGCGAGGCCGGAGGGTTGTCTCATCTGTTGCCGGGCTACCGGTTGATTACCGATGCGGATGATCGTGCCGAGGTTGAGCAGGCCTGGCAGCTGCCCAAAGGATGGATCAATCCAAAACCAGGTTTGGCGGCATGGCAGCAGATCGAGGCGATGGAACAGGGCGCACTGGATCTGTGGTGGGTGGCTGCCACCAACCCCCTGGTCAGCCTCCCCGATCTCGAGCGGGTGAAGTCAGCCATGCACAGGTGCCCACTGGTGGTGGTGAGCGAGGCCTACGCCGACTCGGAAACCTCGCATTACGCCCACCTGCTGCTGCCAGCGGCCCAGTGGAGTGAGAAGGCCGGTGCCATGACCAATTCCGAACGACGGGTGACCTATTGCCCTGCCTATCGACGCCGATTCGGCGAAAGCCGGCCCGACTGGGAGGTTTTTGCTGACGTGGGGCGCCGCTTGGGCTACAGCGAACATTTCAGCTTCGATTCAGCGGCCGCGGTCTACGCCGAATTCACCGCGCTGACCCGAGGACGCCTCTGTGACGTCAGTGGACTGAGCCACGAGCTGCTTGAACAGGACGGACCCCAACAGTGGCCTTACCCCCATGGCAGCACCCCAAGCACAGTGGCGAAACGCCTCTACGAAGACCATCAGTTCGCCACCCCCAGCAAACGCGCCCGCTTCAGCACCGATCAACCGCTCGGGCTGGCGGAACCCCCCTGCGAGACCTACCCACTGGTGCTGACGGTGGGCCGCTACCTGGAGCAGTGGCACACGATGACGCGCACCGGCAAGGTTGAGCGGCTGATGAAACAGCATCCCGAACCGCTGCTGGAGATTCACCCAGGTGACGCGCAGGATCTGAAGCTGATCAACGGCGAACTGGCGGCGATCAGCTCGCGCCGCGGCCACCTCACCGCCACTGTGAAAGTGACTGATCGCATTCGGCGTGGATCGGTCTTCTTGCCGATGCACTGGGGATTCACCCAGGAGAAGGCCTGCGAGGCCAACACCCTGATGCACGACGAGGCCTGCCCGGTGTCGAAGCAGCCAGAACTCAAGGCCTGCGCAGTGATCGTGGCACCGGCCGTTTCGGTGGTGAAGCCCGTTGAGCAGCAGAAAGGCAGGCTGGAGGCTCTGCGGCGGCTGCTTACACCAGCACTTCGCTGAAGGCCGCCTCAAGGTTGTGGTGATCGTGCCCCGGCCTGGCCAACTTGCACAACGCAAAGCGATCCAACTCACTGAGCAGGGCCCATTGCTTCAGCGACAGCTGCACACCACGAGCCGTGGCCGCCTCCTGCACCGCAGCAGGCAACTCCTTGACCTGTTGCCAGGGGGCGCTGCTGACGAGTGGCAGATCCCTGGCCATGCCGTCGGCCATGGTGCGCGTGCAATCGCGCAGGTGTTGGCGAAGCTGCTCAAGAGCATCGGCCCCATCCGGCCAATCCACAAGGGTTTGGCGTTGATCCTGGGAGAGTTGCAGCCAGTGACTGAGCTTTAACTTCACCCCACAGAGATCGAGTTTGCGACGCACACACAGCGGGATACAGCGCCAGTTGCCGATGAAATCCTGCTCAAAGGCAAAGCAATGATTGGCGGAATCACATCGGCTGGACATCAAGCAAAGCCTTGATTGGTGTCAATGATGACAACGGCAGACCAGGAAAACAGGGATGTTTGAGTCGATACAAATCAAGGTCAGTGCGCTTCGCAATCTCCCTCGGAATGCTGCTGGGAATGTCCCATGGATGGGTCACAGCTGAAGCGTTCCAGCATCAGCCCAACCCGGCGATTAATCTTTTAGAGACTGTTAAATCTAATACACAATTCGAACCGTTTGGTAGTCCTAAACACCAACTTTTTCCATACTGAGATTCTCCTCTGAGAATTTCTGCCGTGACCAGCAGCATCTCGTCCGCTTCCGGCCGCAGTCCCATTACCCTGGCAGCCGGCTTCCTGGGTGCATTCATCGTTGGCTCGCTCGCCGTTCAGTTGGTTCGCAGCCAGTCGGCTTTCGTCAAGGCCGGTACAGCTGCCGTGGAACCAGTGATCGCCGGGCCTGCTGCTGTTTGGGCTCCTCTGGCCGAACGCGACATCGCCGCGGTGAAGACAGAAGTGAACGCAGAAGCCAGTGCAAAACCTGCTGCCGTCATCCAACCGTCCGTGGAACCCGTGGTCGGATCGGAAGCAACCCTCTGGTCTGCTCTCGGCCAACGCTGATCCAACACGGCACGGTCTTGGCCCAGACGACGGTCAGCGGTGACCCGAAACTGGTGCTGGGTGATCTCGAATTCAGCAGCCATGCCGTGCCCTTGATCGAATGACGCAAGACCTGAGTCATCTGAACCAGCAAGGCGAGGTTCACATGGTGGATGTGGGGGATCGACCTGCCACCAACCGTGAAGCCCATGCCAGTGGGGCTATTCGCATGAAGCCCTCAACCCTGACCATGGTTCAGCAGGGAGAGACGCCCAAGGGAGATCTGCTGGCGGTGGCCCGGGTCGCTGCCATCCAGGCCGCGAAACGCACCTGGGAATTGATACCCCTGTGCCACCCCCTGCCGCTGAGCGGCATGGATGTGACGATCGACGTTGACGATGCTCTACCAGGACTCGTCATCCACTGCCGTTGCCGCACCACAGGCCAAACGGGTGTGGAAATGGAAGCGATGACAGCCGTTTCCGTGGGGCTGCTGACCCTTTACGACATGCTCAAGGCGGTCGATCCAGCCATGACGATCGAGACCATCCAGCTTCAGTTCAAAGAAGGGGGGCGACATGGGGTCTGGAAGCGCTGAACCTTACGGACGCGAAGGGCTACCCCTGAACGAGGCGCGCCGACGGGTTCTGGCGGCGATTGATCCCTTGCACCGCACCGAAGAGCTACAGCTAAGCGATGCCCTGGGTCGTGTGAGTGCAGCTGCAGTGCTGGCCCCAGACGCCGTCCCTGGGTTTCGGGCCTCCATCATGGATGGCTACGCCCTGGGGCAGTCCAGCCAGCCGTCCGTCGGAGACCACTGGATATTGAAGGGCCGCTCGGCAGCTGGCGACCCTTATCACGGAACACTGGTCGCAGGTGAAGCCATCAGGATCCTCACGGGCGCACCTCTGCCAGAAGGCGGTGACTGGGTGCTTCCCCAGGAACTGGTGACCCTTGCGGACAACACCATTCATCTGAACAAGGAGCCCTCAGACCGGCCCTGGATCCGATCCGCAGATGAAGAATGCCGTCCTGGAGAGCAGTTGCTGGCTGCTGGCCTGCGTCTTGGCCCAGCCGATCTTGGACGCCTCAGCGGCTGCGGCATCGCTCAACTGACCGTGCAGCAGCAACCCCGCATTGGCCTCTTGATCAGCGGCGATGAACTGGTGCCGCCTGGACAAGCCAGACCGCCAGGGGGGATCTGGGAAAGCAACGGCACCTTGTTGGAGACGATGCTCCGCGCTCTTGGGCAACGGGTTGATCAACGCCAGGTGGTCGCGGATCAGCCTGAAAGCCTGCGAAAAGCTCTGAGCGATCTGGCCAGGAGCTGTGATGTGGTTGTGAGCACCGGTGGCGTGTCAGCCGGTGACAGTGACTGGATCCGACCCCTGGTGGCCGAACTGGGTGCCGTTGAATTCTGGAAATTGTTCCTGCGTCCTGGCAGACCCTTCGCCTTCGGAACACTCGGCACAAAGGTGCCGTTCTTCGGGCTGCCCGGCAACCCTGTGGCCGCAGCCATCACAGCATTGCAACTGCTCTGGCCAGCCCTCCAGGCCCTGGAAGGGCAGACACAACCCGAGCTGTTCCCAAGACTTGAGGTGCAACTGAAGGATCCGCTGCCGAGACGTCCAGGACGCCCGGAACTCGCCCGGGCCCGCCTCGAGACGAACGACAAGGGTGACCTGCTGGCTCGGATCGACGGCTCCCAGGCGTCATCGCGCATCGGTTCCCTGCAGGGGGCCGACCTGCTGCTGGAGCTTCCCGCCTCAGCCGGCAGCCTGGAGCCAGGCACACGTGTTTGGGCGCAACTGATCCGCCGGCGACTTTTCTAGGCAGACTCCGGTTGAAAGCGTCGCCGCTCCCAGGCCTGGAGCCGACCCAAGGAATCAAAAACGATACTGATCTGCTGAAACAAACCAGAACCCAGCAAGCCACCGATGTGCAGCTGGAACGTCTGATCGGGTAACTGCTCAGGCACAGAAAACACCAGACCATCAGGCATCACAGCAGAGCAGCTCTGGTGCAGGACTTGCTCCGGATCAAACACCGCTGGAACTGGAGCCGTGATCCGGCCGCTCACGCCAGGCAGAGGTTGCAAGGTTTCGCACTGGCCCTGCCAACCCCGCAAAGGCTCCAGCAACGCTTCAGGTGTCCCGCACGTGGGACGTTCAGCCTCCAGGCTGGATGCATGGCGGCAACGGAACGCCACAGCGCCGACTGTTTGCAGCAACCACCGCGCATCAAGCCACTCCCAGATCAGCACCAGCATCGAACGGGACCGACCCCGGAACAGATTGATCTCATGGCCGAAGCGGCTCCGCTCCGGATCGAGATGCAGGCTGGATTGTCCGCCAGCACCTGAAAACTGCCAGCAACCGCCACCAGCGTTGTACGTCTGCCGGCTGATCGCATAGGTGGCCTGACCCCCCGGCGCAAAAAACAAGCCAGAACCATCCCAAGTGCCTGTGTCGGGATCACTGAAAGAGATCGCGTAGGTCGTGGGATCCAGAACGCGCACGGGTTGATCAAGGTCCAGAACGCCATCGGCATTGCGGGCGAACCACAAACCGGGTCCCTGCCAATGCCCCTCGAAATTGCCGCGATTGAGAGTCCATTGGTCGGTCGTCACTGACAACGCTGCATGGGAAATGCTGCTCAGGGTCCCAGACATGGTCTTAAAGGGACGTGTTCTCCGTTAACCAGGTGCCCTGATCACCACACCATTCGCGCTTCCAGAACGGGGCGTGATGCTTGAGCTCCTCCAGCAAGGCCACAGCGCAGCGCTGCGCTGCACCGCGACGATCCGCCTGCACGGCGACCAGAACGATCGGATCACGTGGCAGCAACCGCCCCACCCGATGCAGCACCAGAATCGACGCCACCTTGTGCTCCTGCCGCAGGCGCTGCGCCATGGCCGTGATCTGACGTTCGCAAAGACCTGGACAATGCTCCAGCTCAAGCGCCTGAAGAGGCCTGCCATCCATGCTGATGGAACGAACCCGACCGATGAAGATCGCCTCGGCCGCGGCATCTCCAGTCCAGGTGGCGAGCTGGTGCCATGGATCAAAGGGTTCAGGACACACCTCAACACGACAACTGGTCATGCTTCATCCACCCGTGAATGGTGGAAGAAACGCCAATTCGTCTCCAGCCTGCAACAGCTGATTGGGACCGACCAACTCCTGATTGACCGCAATGCTGATCCCTTTTAGTGGGCCAAGATCCAACTGGTCCCATACCGCACCAGCCGTCGACAGTCCCGGCGTGAACGGAAGAGAACGCTCACCCCAACCAGCCCGTTCTCGCAATGAGGCAAACAGCAGCACCTTCAGCACCGTGTCCAAAGCAGCTGGAGCGGTTCTAGCGTCCAACGCCTCTGCCGCTGTGCCATGGGTCTTGCCATCGCCCTGCTGACCATCTCCGACACGCGCACACTGGCGGACGACGCCAGTGGAAATCAACTGCGACGCAACCTGGAAGCCGCCGACCATCAGCTTCACGAGCGGAAACTCTGCCCTGATGATCGCTATCAGATCCGCGCTGAGCTGAGCCGCTGGATCGCCGATCCGATGGTGGATGTGGTGATTACAAGCGGCGGCACCGGTCTGACCGGTCGCGATGGCACTCCCGAAGCCGTCGCACCTCTCCTGGACAAAACAATCGAAGGATTTGGTGAACTGTTTCGCGTGCTCTCGTTCGAAAGCATCGGCACCAGCACCCTGCAAAGCCGTTGCCTTGCCGGCGTAGCCAACGGCACGTTCGTGTTTGTCCTGCCGGGATCTCTGGATGCGGTGACCACAGCTTGGAACCGGCTCATCCATCCCCAACTCAATCCCGACACCCGCCCTTGCAACCTGGCCCAACTCAAAGACCGATTGAAGGAATAGAAACAACGTGCCTCAGAACGGAATCGGCATCGTGACTGACGCTGGCGGTGGCATGCATGCCTCAACCTGCTGATCAATCACATCACCAACCACAACAATCGAAGGGGACTTGAAGGCCTGGGATCGGCATTCAGCCGCTACACCAGCCAGGTTCGCCTTCAGACAGCGTTGACCCGCAACCGTGCCCTGCTGAATCACCGCGACAGGAGTCTCTGACGGCAAGCCACCCGCCATCAGCTCCTCCGCGATCCGAGGCAGATTGTGCAGTCCCATGTAAATCACCAATCCGTCACTGGCTGCGGCCAAGGCACGCCAGTTCACAGAAGGACGACGCTTATCGATTTCCTCGTGACCGGTGACGAAGGTCACCGATGAACCCACCCGTCGATGTGTGACCGGAATCCCGGCGTAGGCCGGTGCAGCGATGCCGGCCGTGACACCAGGAACAATCTGAACAGGAATGTTGCGCCCAGCTAGGTAAGCCGCTTCTTCGCCTCCCCGACCGAACAGGAAAGGATCACCTCCCTTCAACCGCACCACCGTGGCGTGTTTATGGGCCATTTCAACAAGCACCGCATTGGTGCTCGGTTGTGGCACCGAGTGATGCCCGCGACGCTTGCCGACGAAGTGTCGTTCACAGGCCTCAGGCACAAGATCCAACACCTCTTCGGGCACGAGCGAGTCATACACAAGGGCATCGCAGCGGCTCAGCAGCCGATGGGCCTTAAGCGTCAGCAACTCGGGATCACCGGGACCAGCTCCCACCAGATACACGGTTCCAATCAACGTCTGATTCACGGCAGTGCTGCTAGCAAATCGATCAAGCCATCACGAAGCAGAGGGCGTTCCAGTAACGGAACCGTGACTGAAGGTGGCGACATCTCAGCAGACAACCGGTTGGGGGCAAGCACAAGTGGAAACGGACTGGCTTCTGGATGGAGAGCCCGGTAGTCCGGCCAGTCTTCGAAGGACGTCAACGGACAGCCAAGACGACGGGACAACGACGACAGGAAGCGATCGGCAACTCCAGAGCGAAGGGGGTGGTGGATCAGCGTGGTGTTGGGACCGAATCGGGCCTGCTGAAGATCTTGCGACACCAACGTCCACCAAGCCGGCCAGGCACCAAGGAAAGGCAGAAGGGTCACACGGGAATAGCTCTGGATCAGCCGGCGGCGGATCAGGGGAAGGTCGATCCGTACATGGCTGCCAGGCAGCAGCAACAGAGGAATCAGCCAAAGCGAGCCTGAAGATGATGCCGAGCTGTGATCAGCCGTCAACACTTCAAGTTCAACAGGTGCCTCGCGTCGTCTCTGCAGACGAGCGACGAATTCGGTGATGCAGGCAGAAACAAGACCCTCAGAACGACCATGGACAACCAAACGGATCGCGTCGTGACCAGACCACGCCTTAGAACGCAGAAACGCCCACGGATCCTGTGGCGACTCAGCAAGAGACATCGTCAATCAATGACTGTCCAGGATCGATTTCAAGCACACTGGCCCGACTCAAGCTTACCCTCGGACGTCTGTGAAACCAGTGACTGACACATCACGCAGGACTGGAGCGTTCAATCAACAATCATCAACGGAACCGCATTCTTGGTGACAACCCAGCCTTTTTGTATTCGATGCGCCGAGTCATACCAGAAGTTGTACTAAGGTGAAGTTGGCGTACAAACCTTCGTGAAACGCCGATTCAGCACTGGAACGGAGCACAGATTCAGTCAATCCGTTACAGGGCTAGAAAACTCATTCATGTCAACAAATACTTCTCCATCTCAATTTTATTTGGATGGAAAAAAGTTAAACAAAATTGAACAGCAAAAAGCCGAGAAAGATGGTCTGGCTATTGGTTCAGAGCTTGACCATTTCGCCAAAATTGGCTGGGAAAAAATGGAAAAATCTGATCTTGAGCTGCGCTTGAAATGGTACGGGATGTTTTGGAGGCCTAAAACTCCCGGAAAATTTATGCTAAGGCTGCGGATCCCGAATGGAATCCTTAACCCACAACAAACGCGCGTAATCGCCACAATTGTTGAGCGGTATGGAGATAATGGCAGCTGCGACATTACAACCAGACAGAATTTACAGCTCAGAGGAGTACTAATTAATGATCTACCTAATATTATTAAGCAACTCAAGGATGTAGGCCTTCAGACACTTCAATCAGGATTTGATAATCCAAGAAACGTCACGGGAAATCCACTGGCTGGCATTGATCCGCAAGAAATTATTGATACACGCCCCTTCACGATAGAACTACAAAACTTCTTAACCAATAAAGGAGAAGGAAATCATGAATTCTCAAATTTGCCACGCAAATGGAATACAGCAGTTGCAGGCTCGAAAGATAATTTCCTACTGCACAATGATATTGTCTTTCACCCAGTCTCCAACAATGGAATCCTTGGCTTTGGAGTTTGGGTAGGTGGAATCTTATCCCCTCAAATGAATTCCTATGCAATTCCACTGAATGCATGGATTCCCCAAGACGATATTTGCAGGATGACAGATTGTGTGATCAGAGTTTGGAGGGACAATGGTGAACGAAACATCAGGTCTAAAGGACGATTTAGAGCCTATGTTGAAGCCGTTGGCTTTGATACTGTACGGCAACAAATTGAAGAACTGTATGGACCCTTAACACCGGATCCCGGCTCAATCTTTGATGAGAAACCGAGAAGCCATTATGGTATTCATCAACAAAAGCAGGATGGACTTTACTATGTTGGTCTTCATGTTCCTGTCGGGCGTTTAACAGCCGAAGACTTGCATGATTTGGCAACTGCAGCAAATTCATACGGTGAAGGCGACGGTGAAATACGTTTGACCGAAGATCAAAACCTTGTTCTTGCCAACATTCATCAGGCACAAGTTAGCAATTTGCAGAATGATCCCTTGTTGAAGCGGTTCCCATCGAATCCAGGAACTGTGGCATCAGGAACAGTGTCATGCACAGGCAGCGCGTATTGCAGCTTTGCCATGGTTAATACAAAAGATCGAGCCAAAACAATTGCGGACGAACTTGATCAAGAACTCAATCTTCCCGACGAAGTGAAAATTCATTGGACGGGTTGTCCAAACACATGCGGGCAAGCCTATATGGGTGCCATTGGCCTCACAGGTAAAAAAGCCAAAAACAGTGAAGGGGTCATCGGCGAAGGATTCCAGATCACTGTTGGTGGTTCTCAGGGACCTGACCCCACGGTTGGGGACATTTATATGAAGACAGTTCCTGCAGAAGATGTTAAATCGGTTGTAAAAGATCTTTTGATTGAAAAATTCGGAGCAACCTGCAAAAGCTAAATGAGAATAAAATACCAACTTGACACTGTGATTTCCAAAGAAACGGAAATCTGGAACCATCTGCACACAAAGCGTCGTCAGCCCATTGACCCACAATGGTTATTTGATCATTATTCAATGGATATCAGCCAAGAGCTGAAGATTATAATTTGCGAGAAATTAGGCCATCAAGAAGACAAAGGGTGGGAAAAAGTAAAAGTTTTGATCAAAACCTTTGGCGTCCAACCTGAACTCATTCACGCTGCCGGTCTCTGCCACCAAAAAGAAGCCTATCACTGGCTTTTGTCATTAATCGTTGATGAAAAGGAAGAACAATATTATTGCAACGTTGCTGAATCTCTTGCGTGCTGGGGCGCGGAGATTCCGGAGCAAGTGTTAATGACATGCATGATGCATAAAAGCCCATCGATAAAACTGGCTGGATTATCAATGTTGAACTTTCGTTCTTATCAAATGTCAGCAAAAGAACTTATAAGATATTGCGAATTAGCCCTCATCGAAAATTGTGATGCTCTCAATCTGGAAGTTATACGGATTCTTCAAAAAAGAGACGAACCTGTCATCTCAGAACGATTATTCAAACTTTGCTCTGGAGGTACAGATGCAACTGCAAAGTCTGCATTGAAAGCTTTGGGATGCATCAATACTGCAAAGAGTCGGGAATGCCTCCAACGTCTTACCAAGACACTTCCAGACAGTGAAAAAAAGAATTTTGCTAAAAAACAGTTGGCCCAGCAATGTGTATCAATCAGCTAACATTGATAAAAATCGAAGCAATCTAGCCCTCATAAAATTTTTAACAATTCCCACTGAAACAATTATCAGAACTACCATTGCTTCAAGACCCCCTAAACACAATCGACTTGAGGTTAGTTCTGCCTTCGCATGCATCGCCGATCGTGATTTCTTGAAAGTTCAGCTTTTCGAAATTTTTTGATTTCAAAAAACCTGTTTTATCCGTTCTTTGTTCGAAACCATCAATCAGGCAGATGTCAAAGCCTTGAAGAATCTTATTAAAAGCCCCGAGGGATGATCCATCAATAAAATGGCTATTTGGCAATCCGATAAAACAAATTTAAATTATTTACAGCAGACAATTTTTTGCAATCATCCACGCTAACGATTCAGCTGCTCAAGACTGATTCCAAGATAAGTTGCTTCTTTAAAAAGTTGTTGTGTCGCATCGCGATCACCGCGCTCAAAAGCTTTGCGATATCGCAGCTGAAGCGACTTGAGAATTGCAAGATCCCGTTGATTGGAGACGTCCATCGGCCCAGATCGATCACAATAGTGTATCAAGCAATACAAAATTTGCCAATCAATGCGGTCTTTTCAGATGCGACAGCCTTTTTGGCCGGCCTTCGCTGGCCCATACCCAGAACAACGCACTGGATCAAGCCACTGGATCAAGCCGGCTCATACAGCAAAACAACAAGATGCCATCGCAGTCCGGAGTTTGATCAGAAACTTTTTAGGCCACTATGTTTCATGCAAAAACACTCATAACTCTCTTGCAATTGCATTGGGAGGCGACCGATCAGTCAAATGGTGATGACTTTCCTGAGCATTATTTTCCAAGCACTGACGAGTGCACTCCACCTCATTCATGTCGTGATCTAGTGTCGTGGCTTCACGAATCCACCAGCCCTCTGTTGAGCAGGTCCAATCGTGATCTTGCCCTGACGGTTGGTTCCGGATAATCCAGTGACCAGACCTTCAACCGCCGTTTCCACACGATTCAAGACGTACCTGCAAAAGGTCGGCAGTGGCGAACACACGAGTCAAGGCCTGAGTCGTGACGAAGCTGCTGACGCCCTCTCCTTGATGTTGCATCAGGAAGCGACTCCTGCACAAATCGGGGCGTTCCTGATCGCGCATCGCATCCGTCGTCCAGAACCCCAGGAACTCGCCGGCATGCTCGATACCTATCGAGAGCTTGGCCCTGTCCTGACATCCGACAGGAACGCCGTAGCTCCGATCTGCTTCGGCATGCCCTTCGACGGGCGGACACGCACCGCACCGATTTACCCGCTCACTGTGCTTGTGCTGTTGGCCGCGCTTCAGCCCGTGGTGCTGCAGGGCGGAGACAGGATGCCGATCAAATACGGCGTCACCGCCCTTGAGTTGTTCAAAGCTCTTGGCCTTGATCTGTCCGGCTTGGATCTGACCTCAGTCCAGGAAGGATTTAACCGCCACGGTTTCGCACTGATCCACCAACCTGAACACTTCCCTATCGCTGAAAGCCTGGTCGGTTATCGAGAAGAGCTTGGAAAACGTCCCCCAGTCGCCAGCCTTGAACTGCTGTGGACTCCACATCAAGGCCCACACCTTCTGGTGAGCGGCTTTGTTCATCCCCCAACCGAAAGTCGTGCCTGGGATGCACTGAATCAGGCAGAGGAAACAGATCTCGTCACCGTAAAAGGCCTGGAGGGTGGCACCGATCTGCCCATTGGACGAGCCTGCATCACGGCAACCATGAAAGATGGACATGTCGAGCGGCTGATCCTTCATCCTCGCGACCATGGCTGTCACGAGAAGGATGTCGTGTGGCATGACCTCGACACCTGGACCGTGCAGGCGCGTCAGGCTCTCGGCAATCAGGGCCCGCTCAGCAAAGCTCTGCGCTGGAACGCCGGAAGTTACCTCTGGTTTTGCGGCATGGCCGATGACATTCAGACAGGACTCAGCAAAGCCAATGCGCTGCTTGAGGACGGTGCCGCTCTTTCAACTCTGGATCAGCTGTGCTCATGGCGGAATGAAATCGCCATCCGATAACGCTCAAACGACACTCCTGCAATCGTGATGAACTCCGGAGCAACCAGTCGCCATCCACGTCGTTCAAGCAATGGACGACTGAGCTGACTTGCCTCGGTGTGAAGAACAGGAATGTGCTGCAAGGCAGCTTCCGCTTCCACGCGATTCAAAAGAGCTGTGGCATGTCCGCGTCCGGCAGAACGACCACGGCAATACAACAAGGCCAGCCGATCGGAGGGATATCGGACAGCAAAAGCCTCGCCGTCACCGCTAAGCCAGCCAGAGCCTTCGGCGAAGGTTCGATCTAAAACTCCCGGAAGCCACGCCAAGGAAGCCCAGGCACGCACCTGGGCTGGAGAGTAAGAACCAGGCGCCTGAGTCTTAACGGCATCGGCATAAATCTCACGCAACAGAGGGTGATCCCGCTCATGGATTGAACGCAGAGCCATGCTCATGAGCCTGTGGGAATGTGAATGTCCTCCAGCAGCCAGTTGCCGTGAAGCGCTTTCGGATACCGATCCTCCTGAGCGCCTTCCTGACTCTGCTCAACGATCGTTTGAGCGAAAGCATCGTCTTTCCGCTGCTCCCGTTTCTGCTGGCACAATTCGCCCCCAACGGACGGACCCTTGGACTGCTGGCCGGCAGCTATGCCCTGGCCCAGTTCCTGGTAACCCCTCTCATCGGCACACTCAGCGATCGTCATGGGCGTCGACCGGTGATTGCCATCTGCGTTTGCGGATCGATTGTCGGACTCGGGCTCTTCGCCACCACGGTGAGCTTGCCCTGGCAACAAGCGGCCGGCCTGCCACTGCTGCTTCTGTTCACTGCACGCATCATCGATGGCATCAGCGGCGGAACCGCTGCCACCGCGGGAGCTGTGCTGGCCGACATCAGTCCTCCGGAAGGTCGGGCACGGGCCTTCGGGCTGATCGGGGTGGCCTTCGGACTGGGGTTCATTCTTGGTCCTGGCCTGGGTGGCTGGTTAGCGACCTTCAACATCGCTCTGCCTGTCTGGGTCGCCACGGGTTTTGCCGTTGTGAATCTGCTCGTAGTGGTGACGATGCTGCCGGAGACCCATCCTCCTGAAGCACGCCTGACCACCCTGAAACAGCGCGCCCTCAACCCGTTCACCAGGATCGGCAGCCTAATGAGCGGTAACAGCATCGGACGGCTTTCCGGAGGCTTCTTTCTGTTCTTCCTCGCCTTCAACGGCTTCACGGCCATTCTGGTTCTCTACTTCAAGCAGCGATTTGACTGGGGGCCGGACCTAGCCACAACAGCATTTCTGATTGTCGGACTCGTGGCCACGCTTGTTCAGGGCGTGCTGATCGGACCGCTCGTGAAACGCTTTGGAGAATGGCGCCTCACATTGGTTGGTTTGGGACTGGTGATCGTGGGATGTCTCTTGATCCCTGCGATCGGGACCGCCAACCGCATCACAAGCGTCTATCTCGCCGTTGGGATGCTGGCGTTCGGAACCGGACTCGTCACTCCAAGTCTGCGCAGCCTGGTTTCGAGACGTCTGGGAGACAACGGTCAGGGAGCTGCTCTTGGAAGTCTGCAATCTCTTCAAAGCCTGGGAAGTTTCCTTGGCCCTCCGCTAGCGGGCTTGAGCTACGACGTGGTGGGCCCAGCCAGTCCATTTGCAGGAGCTGCATTTCTGCTCATCATCGTGATTGCCCTCGTCGCAGGCAGTTCCACGCGCGTGTGATTGCTACGTTGCAGGCGACGAGGCCATGCCGTTTGCAACCGTCATGCCCACAAACGCTCTGTCCCCTGACCGCTACATCAACCGGGAGCTGAGCTGGATCTCCTTCAACGAACGGGTGTTGTCCCAGGCGTTCGACAAACGCACGCCTCTTCTGGATCAGGCGAAATTCAGTGCCATTTTCAGCAACAACCTCGATGAATTTTTCATGGTGAGGGTGGCCTCGCTCAAATCACAGGTTGAAGCAGGCATCACCACGCCAAGCGAAGACGGCAAAACACCACTGGAGCAATTGCTAACGATCCGGGAGCGTCTGATCCCCCTGCTTCAACGTCAACAGAAGCACTACAGCCACAACCTCAGATCAAGCCTCCACGATCACGGTGTTCAGCTGCTTGATTACCAGCAGTTGAACAATCCCCAGCGCGAGTGGGTTGACGAATACTTCAAAGCTTCGATTTTCCCGGTTTTAACCCCATTGGCAGTTGATCCGGCACATCCATTCCCATTTGTGAGCAACCTGAGCCTCAATGTGGCAGCCGTGATCAGGGATCCGGAGACAGGTCAACAACAGTTCGCAAGGGTGAAGGTGCCGCAAAAGAATCTTCCTCGCTTCATTTCGATTCCCAAAGAGCACAGCTCATCCGAGCCAACTCCGATCCATACCGCCGTACCGCTCGAACAGTTGATCGCATTCAACCTCGAGGTGTTGTTTCCAGGAATGACGGTCGAAAGCCACTACTTCTTCCGCGTGACCCGAGACGCCGATCTCGAGTTAAGGGATCTCGAAGCGGACGATCTGATGCTTGCCCTTGAACAGGGACTTCGTAAACGACGCGTTGGCGGAGAAGTGGTGCGACTTGAAGTTCCCAGTGGGATGCCGGACAACGTTGTGGAGATGCTGATGACGGGGTTGGCTGTTGAAGAAGAGGATCTCTACCGAATCGATGGTCCGCTGGGACTGGACGATCTGTTCGGGCTGATTGGGCTTCCGTTATCCCACCTCAAGGACAAACTCCATAAAGGATCGACACCGGCGGTACTGGCAAGAACCCAACAGCATCTTGTCGAAGAAGGGTCAATCAAACCCGAAGAATTCGAAAGCATCTTTTCCGTGATGAGACAGCAGGACGTCCTGTTGCATCACCCCTACGAACTCTTCTCAACATCCGTTGAGGAATTCATCAACCAAGCTGCCGATGATCCACAGGTGATGGGAATCAAAATGACTCTTTACCGGACATCGAAGGATTCACCAATCATCGATGCTCTGATCAGAGCGTCAGAAAATGGCAAACAGGTTATGGCACTGGTTGAACTGAAAGCCCGTTTTGACGAAGACAATAATATCCAGTGGGCCCGCCAGCTTGAGCGATGTGGAGTCCATGTGATCTATGGCGTACTTGGCTTAAAAACGCACACAAAGATCGTGCTCGTGGTCCGCAAAGAACAAGAGAGATTACGCAGTTATGTCCACATCGGGACGGGCAACTACAACTCCAAGACCTCGAAGCTTTACACGGATCTCGGCTTACTCTCATCACGACCAGAGCTGGGGCAGGACCTCGTTGAACTGTTCAACTATCTGACGGGGTTCTCAAAACAGCAAAGTTTTCGCAAGCTTCTCGTCGCTCCTGTGACCCTGCGCAAGGGAATGGAATCCCTGATCAGGCGTGAAATCGAACATGCCCGTGAGGGACGACAAGGGCAAATCCGAGCCAAGATGAATTCCTTGGTGGATCCAGACATCATTGCGCTGCTTTATGAAGCCTCGAACGCAGGCGTAAAAATTGATTTGATCATTCGAGGGATGTGCAGCCTGTACCCAGGTTGCGCCGATCTCAGCGAAAACATCAGCGTTGTCAGCATCATCGGGCAGTTTCTGGAGCACTCCAGGATTTTTTGGTTTGGCAATGGAGGATCGCCTGAGGCATACATCGGAAGTGCCGACTGGATGCGACGCAACCTGGATCGACGTGTAGAGGCAGTAACACCGGTTGAGGCACCAGAGCTGCGCAGAAAGCTCGAACAATTGCTCGAGCTTTACCTACAGGACAACCGAGGAGCCTGGGATATGAAAAGTGATGGAAGCTTTGTACAGAGGCATCCAGGAGAGTGCGAAGAACGCAATTCCCAGATTCAGTTGATCGATTTATGGAGCAAAGGCCTTCCGATATCTTGATTTTTCGACATGAAGTAATTAAAAGCGACTGTCAGGATTGCTACACCATCCCGGGCGGATTCATTCAACGACTGAGCTCGAATGCACTGTCGAGTTAATTGCAAAGCTCACGCGATGAGCTCCTGAATGTTTTCGGTTTTATCGCTGTTACAACCGTTCCACGGTGCTACATTCAGCCCAAATTCATTCAGGAGACCAGGGTGATGGGGATCCCTCTGGAATCTTCTGGTTCGGCTGCCAAGTCGAACCGGAAGGAACCTGCTTTGCCGTCTTCGACAAGGCGTTCAACTGGTCGTTCAAGCGGCCGTCTTGCGACCGATTCGATCGGCTTTTATCTCAGCAGCATCGGCCGCATTCCTTTGCTGACCGCAGCTGAAGAAATTGAGCTTGCCCATCATGTGCAAGCAATGAAGCAACTCAAGGAGTTGCCGCCGCTCGAACTGACTGCCCGTCAGAAACACCAGATCCGCATGGGCAAACGGGCCAGGGATCGGATGATGGCCGCCAATCTTCGGCTTGTTGTCAGTGTTGCAAAAAAGTACCAGAACCAGGGCTTAGAACTTCTCGATCTCGTTCAAGAGGGAGCGATCGGCCTCGAACGCGCTGTCGATAAATTCGACCCTGCCATGGGATATAAATTCTCGACCTATGCCTACTGGTGGATCCGCCAGGGAATGACCCGCGCGATCGACAACAGCGCACGCACGATCCGACTGCCGATTCATATCAGCGAAAAACTTTCCAAGATGCGACGCATCTCCCGGGAACTATCCCATCGCTTCGGACGACAGCCCAACCGTCTTGAACTGGCTAGTGCCATGGGCATCGAACCTCGGGAGCTTGAGGATCTCATTTCGCAAAGTGCTCCTTGTGCCTCACTCGACGCGCACGCCCGCGGTGAAGAAGACCGCAGCACACTGGGCGAACTCATCCCCGACCCGAACGGGGATGAACCGATGGAGGGCATGGATCGCAGCATTCAGAAGGAACATCTGGGCGGATGGCTCTCTCAACTCAATGAACGGGAACAAAAAATCTTGAGACTACGCTTCGGACTTGACGGAGAAGAGCCGCTGACACTTGCTGAGATTGGACGCCAGATCAACGTCTCCAGAGAAAGGGTTCGGCAGCTCGAGGCCAAGGCCATCCTGAAACTGAGAAACATGACCAATCAGCAGCAGGCAGCCTGATCAATCTTGTTAATCGCAGGACAACTTGCGGTGCTCGGTTTCGTGATCGGGCTTTTGGTTTTATTGGCCGTATGGATTCGTTCACAATGGCCTGAAGCCAGAGAGCTTTCACGAAAAGTAATCCACATCGGCTGTGGACTCTTACTGCCTTTGTCATGGTCTTTGGGACTTCCCAAACTTTTGGCACTTGGAGCGGCGGTGTGCGCAACAGCCATCGTTTGCATCAATCATCGGACGCACTGGTTCGCTTTAATCGAGGACGTTGAACGTAAAACCTACGGAACCATCTTTTACTGCTTATCAATCTGTTGTTTAATCTTTTTTTTCTGGAGCTCCTGTCCAGGAGCCATGCTCGCTGGAGCATTGGTCATGGCAATCTCGGATGGATTAGCAAGCTTGATAGGACGATTCGTGCAATCACCGAAATGGCATTTATACGGCCAGACAAAGTCGCTTGCAGGCACATCAGCCATGCTTCTGTCGACTCTAGGAATCATTTCTATCGTTCAACTTTCAATAGGGCCAGGTTTATCGATGCCGCAGATTTTGACAATCAGCATGGTCATTACAGGGCTCGAACAATTAAGTGGCTATGGAATTGACAATTTAAGTGTTCCTGTTGCAACAGCATCGATGATTGGCTTGATTTCTGAATGGCCAAAGACAACCTAGCGTTCGAAAACTGTACCCTTGAAGACCTCACTATATTGCTTGAGAAGATTGGGTTTTTGAGCAACAAGCTGCTCTAAGTCTTTATACTTTTGCCTCACAAAATTCTGACCCTTTAATACCTCATTGCCCAAATTACATTTATTAATAAAGTGCTCAAAATTGCGCTGATAGTTATAATTTTGTCGCTGATTTATCTTGTATTGCATCGGAGCGCCCACAGTCATTTTAGATGGCTCCATGGCAATAAAACCACTACGATTGTCCTTAATTGGAGAATCATTTGAACGATGCTTCCTCCCACGCATCAGACTTGCACAATATTCATCATGACTCCTGAAAATCCTGTGAAAAACAAACCAAGGCTCGTACTTCCCGATCAACGATGAACAAAAATTCGGGTCAATTCGCTTACCTGAAAACTTCTTGGCAGCGGCATACTTTATAGTTTTTCCATTGCTCATTAAAGCATTAATGTTAGACATATTACGCGTTATTCCATTGAAATTATGGACAATTGGTATGCCTATTTTTGATTTTAATCGACCAATTGACTTCACTATAGACATCTTTTGAAGCATCT
>MDTB01216691.1_pt1 | contig 20375 bp, 20 predicted proteins | sample 811161 | NCBI WGS metagenome assembly MDTB01 (sample SAMN05326650, study PRJNA326480) | marine metagenome | isolation source: seawater | place: Mediterranean Sea | collected 2009 | reverse complement strand
CAGGACGTTTTCAGAAAATTAAAAGAAGATCTAAAGAGTAAAAACATACCAGATGACGAAATCAGGAAAAAGATGGATGACCTTAATGAAAAAGCTAAAACTGATTTTAATTAACTTTATTATAACCTATTTTATTATTATAAATCCTATCAAAGCTCTAGAAACTATTTCTGGAAAGGTAAGAGTAATAGATGGGGATACAATCGTTATAAACGGATTTTTTCAAAAAGCCGGGACACCTGGAAAAAAAATTAAGAATCAAAAGATAAGACTTTTTGGTATAGATGCACCAGAAATGAAACAAATTTGCAAAGATAATTTTGCAAAAAAATATGAGTGTGGGGTAAAAAGTAAAGAGTTTTTAGAAAAATTAATTTTAAAAAAACTTATGACCTCAAAAAAATTTGGTGAGAAAGTTGAGAATAATTACAATGTTACTTGCATTAGTAAAGGAAAGGATAGATATGGCCGAATATTGGGAATTTGCGGGCATGATTATCTTAACGCGAATAGTTTAACCTATAGTTTAAATGGTTACATGGTGAAAATGGGACATGCAGTAGCTTATAAAAAATACTCTAAGATGTTTGAGAATCTAGAAAATGAGGCTAAAGAAAAAAGTAGAGGTATTTGGTCGGGTAAATTCGAAAGACCTCAAAATTGGAGAAAAAAAAATAAAAAGAAAAAAAGCAAAATCCAAATATCACTACCTCCTTTTGTAATTATAAGATAGATACTTATTAATGAAAAAAAATATTATTATTTGTTCATTATTTTTTTTTATTTCATCTTGTACATCAATTCCAAAAAACACATTAAATGTATGCAACATTTTTTCTGAAAAATACTTATGGTATAAATTTGCCAAGAAAACAGAGAGAAAATGGGGTGCCCCAATAGAGCTTCAAATGGCAATTATCAAAAAAGAAAGTGGATTCGATTGGTTAGCAAAGCCTGAAAGAACAAAAATTTTTAAATTTATACCATGGAAAAGGCCATCAAGTTCATTTGGATACTCCCAGGCTGTAATTGGTACTTGGGATATGTATAAAAAATCTACGGGAAATACCTTAGCCTCTAGAGTATTATTCAAGGACTCTTCAGATTTTATAGGATGGTATGTTAATCAAACTTATAAAAGACTAAAAATCAGCAAAAAAAATTATTTTAGACAGTATTTAGCTTACCACGAGGGTTGGAAAAATTATAAGCACTATAATAAAAAGTCTAATGTTGTAGGTTACGCAAAGCAAGTGAGTATTCAAGCCAAAAAATATAGGTCTCAGTTAAATCGATGTAAGAGAAAATTAAATAAGAAGAAGTATATTATATTTTAATCTGTTTTTTTAACTCGACTTCAACAGCATCAATTCTATCTGTATTTTTTCCAATCACTAAATACATGCTAGGAATAATATACAAAGTAAAAAAAGTTGTAAAAATCATTCCCATAAAAATAACTACCCCGATTGTTAGTCTGCTAGCCTCGCCTGGTCCACTACCTAAAATTAAAGGCAATACTCCAACGATAGTTGACAATGACGTCATCAGTATCGGTCTAAATCTAATTTTCGATGCTTCAAGAACTGCTTCTTGAATTTTTTTACCAGAGACTCTTAATTGATTTGCAAATTCAACAATTAATATTCCATTTTTTGCAGATAAACCAATTAGTATTATTAATCCAATTTGACTGTAGATATTTAATGAGCTACCTGCAACTAGTAAACCAATTAAACCGCCAAATATTGCAAATGGAACACTCAACATAATTGTTAAAGGATGTCTCCAACTTTCAAATTGCGCTGCCAGTGCAAGATAAGCTGTAATTAAGGCTAAAACAAAAATTATATATAAATCAAAGTTTGTTTTCTTATATTCTTCTGATGCGCCTTTGTAAGAAACTCTTGCATCTTCAGGAAGTTTATCTCTAACTATTTTGTTTAAGAATTTTAATGCTTCATCAATTGAATAGTTTTCCGAAATCCTTGCAGAAATTGTTACTGCTCGCTGTCTATCATATCGACTTAGCAGAGGAGCCGTTGCCTTTTCTGATATACTTACAATATTTGAGATTGGAATTAATTTTCCAGAGGTATTTGACCTAACATAAATTTTATTTAAATTCGACGGTTCTTGTCTATTTTTAATATCGCTTTGTAGAACGATTGAGTATTCTTTGCCCTGCTTTGTAAATTTAGTAACTTTTCTTGAACCAAACATTGTTTCAATTGATCTTCCGATTGATTGAATACTCACTCCAAGATCTGCAGCTTTTTCATTATTAATTTCAATATTCAGTTCCGGTTTATTGAGATTATAATCATCCTCTACACTTAATAAATTTGGATTTTTCAAAGATTCGGTTTTTATAGTATTTTTCCAGTTCTCTAATTCTTCATAAGTATTTCCAAGAATCACAAATTGAATTGGCTTTTCAACACCGCCAGCTCTAATCGCTTGTGGCATAACTGGGAAAGCTATGACCCCAGATACTTTACTTATTTTTTGAAATGAATTCCTTAGTATAACCTTGCCATCTCTTTTTCTATCACTCCAATTTTCAAGTAAAACTAAAATAAACGATGAATTAACTTGCTTACTACTTCTACCAAATCCAGGAACTCTTAAAAGAAGCCTTCTTATCTCCCCTTTACCAACCTCTGGTAAAAACATTTTTTCTATTTCTTCTGCTTTTGATGCCGTATAGTTAAAACCGGACCCTTCAGGAGCTTTAACAATAATAAAGAAAACGCCCCTATCTTCTTTTGGTAGTAGCTCTTTCTTAGTAATAAAGAAAAGTGATGACGTAATAATCAATATCAAAACTAAAAATGTAATTATACTTTTAGATTTTGAAATAACGTATTTTAAACTATCAAAATATAATTTTTCTAAATTTTTAAAAAAATTGTTAAATTTTATGACTATATTTGATTTACTTTTTTTGACTTTTAAGTATTTCGAACCAATCATCGGTGACAATGAAAGAGCAACGAAACTCGATATACAGACAGCAAAAGACAAAGTCACAGCCATTTCAAGAAATAATTTACCTATTAAACCTTTGATGAAAACTAACGGTAAAAACACTGATACTAAAACAACAGTTGTTGCAATAATTGGAAATGCTACCTGCTTTGAACCTTTATAAGCAGCTACTAACCTATTTTCACCCTTTTCCATTCTTCTCGATATATTTTCGCCCATAACTATTGCGTCATCCACGACAATTCCAATTGCAAGGACTAATGCCATTAACGTAAATAAATTTAATGAGAAACCAGCAAGATATATTGCGAGAAATGTTGAAATTAACCCTACTGGGATTGTTACAGCTGGGATAATAACACCAGTCAAGTTTCCTAAAAAAAGGTAAATTATAATTATGACGAGAACTATTGATATAAGAATTGTTTTATATACTTCAAATATAGCACTCTGAATGTACTCTGATCTATCGAATGAGATAGCTAAATCAGATCCTGGAGGCAGGGTTGGCCTTATTTTTTCTACTTTTTTCTTTATGCTTTGGGCAACCTCAATCGTGTTTGCTGTCGATTGCTGATAAATTCCTATTCCTACTGTTTGATTACCGTTACCTTTAAAAAGAGTATTGGTAGTTAGTGCACCAAACTCAACACGGGCTATATCTTTTAATTTTATAATAGATCCGTCAGGCGCTCTTTTAAGAACAAGTTCATTATAATCATTTAAATTTTTGTATGCTTTTTGCACTTTTATAACTAGATCGACGTCTTTAGACTCAATTTTTCCAGCTGGAAACTCCACATTTTCAGTTTTTAATACATCTTCTAATTCATCAGTAGTTATATTTCTTGCAGCCATTGCTACAGGATCTAACCAAAGTCTAAGTGACAATTGTCTTTCACCACCTAACCTAATTAATCCCACACCTGGAATATTTGCGAATTGATCTTTTAAATAACGATCAGCATAATCTGTTAATTCTAAATCTGACATTCTGCTACTTTGGAATGCAAGCCACATGGTTGTACGTCTATTTGCTGAGGATTTATAAACTTGTGGTGGCTCGGCTTGGTCTGGCAGTTCATCGCTAATTCTTGCAACCCTATCTCTTACGTCATTAGCAGCTACATCTAAGTCGATACCTAAATCGAACTCAAGAGTGATAGATGATCTGCCGTCTTCACTAATAGAGTCTATGGAAATTACTCCCGGCGTTCCTCCAATTCTCTCTTCAATTTTTTGTGTAATTTGTTTATCTATAATTTTGGCTGATGCCCCATCGTAATCAGTCCTAATATTAATTTTTGCTGTATCTATATCTGGTAGTTCACGTAGCGGAATCTTATTAAAGGTAAATACTCCAAATAAAACCAATACTAAGCTCATTACAGTAGCAATTACTGGTCTTTTAATTGAAAGTTCAGTTAAAAACATTATTGAAATTTATTTATTCTTATTTTTGAACCAGTTCTAACCTTATTTGTGCCCTCTGCTAAAATTACATCACCCTCATTTAGCCCTTCTAAAATTTCAACTTTACCATAATTTCTTTTACCGATCGTTACTTTCGTCCTAATGATTTTATCATCTATTATTTTGTAAACAAATTTATCTGTACTTTGAATAATCAGTGCCTGCTCAGGAACCCCTAACGATTGTGTTTCATTAAAAATTAAATTTATGTTTATTAGCATGCCAGGGATTAATTTTTGTGATTTATTATCAATTTTTGCTTGTACAAGTATTGATCTTGTAGTTGGATCGACTCTAGAACTAATCGTTTCAATCTTACCCAAAAACTTTTCATCGAAAGCTGAAGTTGTAGCTTCAACCTTTAAATTTCTTTTTAGGATTTTAATATAATTTTCCGGAACTTTAATATCGACTTTCAATATCTTAATATCATCTAATGTCGCTATTATAGTTTGATCACCTCCTAAAATTCCCGGAGTTATTTCTCTTTTACCAATCTTACCGTCAAACGGAGCTATCACTTTCCCAGAGGTTAACACCGCAATAGTAGATCCTTTTTTAATATTTTTGTAATTATTTAAATCTATTAGTTTAATCAATTCATTTTTTTTTATTCTTATGGAGTAACTTCTGTTTGCTATTGCTGTACCGAACGTTTCAAGTTTATCGAAGAAATTTGCTTTGGTAACTTTAGTAGCCACAATCCCTATTGGTTTTGATCGGGCCTCCTGAATTTTTTTTGATATAATGTTAGACATCACCGCGCGACCTACTATTATCGAAGTGATAATAAAAATGATTACGGATAATATCGTAATAAATTTTGTTTTAGTTTTCATTTTATGATTTTAACATTTCAACGTATAATTGAATACTTAAATATTTAAAACACGTAAAATTGTCTTAAATAATAATTATTTATTAATTAAACCCTCTCTAATGGCCCATTCAGTCCAAGAACCGTCAAAAATTTTAAACTCTTTATTAGTTACAATTTCATATGCCTTTCCTATTAGACATGCCGTTACACCTGAACCACAGGAAAATACTACGTTTGTCTTTTCGTCGATTTTATTTTTAGTAAAAATTTTCTGTAATTCTTCTTTTTTTTTATAACACCCAGTTACCTGGTCCACTAGGTCCATATATGGAATATTAATGCTATTTGGTATAGATCCACTTTTTATTTCTTTACGTGGTTCAGGACTAGTCCCATCGAACCTTCCGCTAGGCCGTGCATCAACTAACACGAATTTTTGCTTACTGATATTTTTTTTAACGTCATCGTAACTGACAATATTTTTTCTTGTTAAATTAGCTTTATAAAATGTTGGAGATATTATTTTAGAATTTCCTTTTTCTGTTGGTAGTTTATCTAATTTCCATTTTTTTAAACCACCATCTAAAATTGAAACTTTTTTATGCCCATAAGATTTAAACATCCACCACGCACGTGATGATGAAAAAATACCAAACGCATCATAAACAATTAAATGATTTTTATTTTGTACTCCTAGTTTACCAAGTTTTTCACTGAATTTTTCATTGCTTAAAAGTGTATGAGGATATGGGCAGTTGGTGTCAGAAAATTCATCAATATCAAAATAGATTGAATTTGGTATTCGTTCTTTAATATATTCTTCTTTACCGTTCTTACCTAGATTAGGTAAGTACCAACTACAATCTAAAATTTTTAAATCTTCGTTATTTCTACTTGTGTATAACCACTGTGTATCTACTAAGCTCATTTCAATTTAAATTTTTTAGTATTATAATAAATCATATGCTCACTCAAAATCAACAAGGTATTATATATATGTTCCTAAGTGTTATATGCTTTTCAACGATGGATATATTAGTTAAATTTTTATCTGCATCGTATCCTACATTTCAGCTAGTTCTTTTTAGAGGCGTATTTGGCTTAATACCAATTTTTTTTATAATTCCCAAAAATCGTTATAAAAATTTATTTTATACTTCTAAAATTAAATTACATTCAGTTAGAGCTATTGCAGGAGCATTTGCAATGATATTCTTATTTCTAGGATTAAAATACTTGCCAATTGCAGATGCAATAGCAATTAGTTTTGCAGCGCCAGTGTTTGCAACTATCTTCTCAATCATATTTTTAAAAGAAACAGTAAGAATTTTTAGGTGGATAGCGATTATCACAGGTCTTGTAGGAGTAATAATAATTTTAAAACCAGGTACAGATTTATTTTCTTTTTATGCTATTTATCCAATATTATTTTGCGTCGGTTTTGGTATAATATCTATTGCAATAAAAAAACTCTCATCTACTGAGCCTGATTACTTAATAGCTCTATATTTTACCGTAGTATTAATTATTATCGGATCAATCAGTTGTTTTTTTCAATGGGAGACAATTAAGCAACCAGATTTGGTATTTTTGATTTTGATTGGTATATCAGGATCTCTTGGAAATATATTTCTGACAAAATCAATAAGGCACGCTGAAGTATCAAAAGTTACACCAATAAAATATTTAAGCTTAATTTTTGCAACAATATCAGGTATTTTTATTTTTAATGAAATTCCATCTTTGTATACTTTTTTAGGATCTCTGCTCATAATTACTAGCACAGCAATTATAATAAGAAGAGAAGCTATAAGAAAAATTAAAACAACACCTATAAGGCAAGTCTGATGGCAAAACCTTTATATTGGAAAAAAGCTAAAACGCATTTATCAAAAAAAGATAAAATTTTGAGAAAACTTATTGTAAAATATAAAGGATCTTTAGTTTCAAGAGATGATGCATATTATTCACTTTTAAAATCCATAGTTGGTCAGCAGATATCAGTTGCAGCTGCAAATTCGGTTTGGAAAAAACTAGAGAAAAAAGCAAATAAAATTAAACCATTAAAAATTAGTAAATTAAGTAAACGTCAATTATCGTCATGCGGATTATCAAGACAAAAAATTGAATATATTAAAATTATAACTAAAAAATTCATTGATAAATCAATTTCTGTTCGGAAATTAAAACAATTAAGTGATGAAGACGCTATTAAATATTTAACTACAATTAAAGGAGTGGGAAAGTGGACAGCAGAAATGTTCTTATTTTTCAATCAATTACGTCCGAATATATTTCCCGTGCAAGATATTGGATTGTTAAGAGCCATATCAATTCATTATAAAACAAAATATCCACCCAACTCTAGTCAATTAATTTATTTTAGGAATAAATGGAGCCCATATTGTACCGTTGCAACCTGGTATTTATGGCGAAGTATTGATCCGGTTCCAGTAAAGTATTAGATTGTTTTATGGCAGAAAAACTTATTATAAGTTGGGATGAATATAATAAAACTGTTGAAGAATTAGCGGTTAAAATTCATAGTAGTGATTTTAAAGTTAATTTATTAATTGGCATCATGAGAGGTGGTGCGCCTATTATAGATGTTTTAAGTAGAATATTTAAAATTAAATGTGCATATTTAGCTGTTGAGTCTTATACAGGAAAAAGTATCGAGGACAATCAAGGAGACATAGTATTTTCACGAGAACTAAGCTCTACTGCAAAAAATTTAGGAGGCAATATTCTTTTGTGTGATGACTTATCCGATACCGGGGTAACTCTCACCGAGAGTATTAAATGGCTAAAAAAATATGATCCTATTAAAAATAATATCAATGAAATAAAAACCGCAGTTTTATGGAAAAAAAAACATTCTACTTTTGAGCCAGATTTTTGTGCCAAGAAGCTTGATACAAATCCTTGGATTGTTCAACCATTTGAAAAGTACGAGGAGATTAGAATTGAAGATATAAAAAAAGGCACCACATAAAATATGCGGTGCCTTTAAATCAAGTTTTTAAACTGCAAAACTTAGTATACTCAAAAGAGCAACTAACCATATCGCTGGGTTCACTCCTGCAAATTTACCAGTTAAAATTTTAATTGCTGCGTAAGAAATAAATGCAAGCGCTATACCATGACTGATACTGTACGTTAAAGGCATAGTGATCATAGCTAATACCGCCGGTGCTGATTCTGAAATATCGTCCCACTCAATGTCGACAATATTTCTAACAAACAACACAGCTACATACACTAACGCTGCACCATCAATTTGTTTTGGAAGTGATGTAGCAAGTGGCGCAAAAAATAAACAAGAAAGAAATAAAACACCTATTACTAATGATGTCATACCCGTTCTTCCCCCTGCTTTTATACCTGAGCCTGACTCGATGTAACTTGTGACTGTAGTAGTTCCCAACATAGATCCTGCAACTGTTCCTACACTGTCCGATAACATTGCTTTCTCGATATCTTTTACTTTACCTTTAGAGTTAATTTTTCCTGCTACATTAGCTACTGAAGTTAATGTTCCTGCAGTATCGAAAAAGTCCACAAAGAAAAGTGTAAACACTACAGTTACCATACCTGCTGATAAAGCTGCACCCATATCGAATGTTAGAAGATGCTTCATTGGAGGTATAGATCCGACTACTCCATTAAATTTAGCAAGCCCTAAAACCCAAGCTATTATACTAAATACTAATATACCTATTATGATGTTGCCTTTAATTTTTAGCTTTTCTAAAACAATCATTGTTACAAATGCTAAACACGCCAATAAAACAATTGGATCTTTTAAGTTACCAAGCGTAACTAATGTTACAGGATGATTTGCAGATACGCCCATAATTTGTAAGCCAATAATTGCAAGAAATAATCCTATACCTGCACCAATACCTAATTTTAAACTTTTTGGAATTGAGTTAATTATCCATGCCCTTAAAGGTGTTAAAGAAATTAATAAAAAGGCAATACCTGCAACGAACACTGCACCCAACGCTTGATCAGGAGTATAACCCATACCTTTACAAACTCCATAAGCAATGAATGCATTTAAACCCATTCCAGGAGCTAATCCTACTGGCCAAGTTTTTCCATATGCTGCCATTATAAAGCAAGCAATTGCGGAAGCTAAAATTGTGGCTGTATAAACGCCACCAAAATCAAATCCACCATCTTTTAGAATAATAGGATTTAAAAACATTATATAAGCCATGGTCAAAAAAGTTGTAACCCCAGCTGTAACCTCTGTTTTTAAATCTGTTTTATTTTGTTTAAATTTAAAATAATTTTTGAACATAAATCTCCTTATTTAAGGACTTTATAGTTATTGATTCTAAAATTTTAAACTTAAAACAACTTTAGATGTGGATTAAATTTCAAACTTAAAATAAAATTCTGGTATAAGTTGAAAATTATGAAATTAGACAAAAATGATTTAATTAATTTTTTTAATAATGGCTGTAAAAAGCCAGAGAATATAATGATTGGCACAGAGCATGAAAAGTTCTTGTTTAATTTAACGACATGTAAACCTGTAAATATCAGCGGACCCGAGCCCAATTTAGAAAACATTTTTCAAAAATTAAAAGCTAATAATTGGAATGAGGTAAAAGAAAATGGTGTGACAATAGGATTTAAAAAGGAAAAATTAAATATTACTTTTGAACCTGGTTATCAAATAGAGTTATCAGGAGATACTCAGTCTAATATCCACCAGACCTGTATTGAAGTAAATTCCTATTTAAAAGAACTTAAAAATATTTGTACTTCTATGGGTGTTGGAATAATTGGCATAGGTTTTATCCCTAATGTAAAAATTGAAGAGGTTCCTAAATTAGAAAAAAAAAGATATCAAATAATGAGAGATTATATGCCAAATGTTGGATCTTTGGGGTTAGATATGATGCATAGAACTGCTGCAACTCAAATTAATATAGATTATACATCCGAAAACGATTTTAAAAAAAAATGTAAAGTAGCTAGTTGTATAGTACCAATTGCAGCTACGCTATTCTCAAATTCCCCATTTAAAGAAAACAAATTAAATAATTTTTTATCTAATAGATCTTATATTTGGCAGGATACAGATAAAAAGAGATCGGGATTATTACCTTTCTTTTTTGAGAACAATTCTTTTGAAAAATATTGTGATTTTGCCTTAGATGTACCAATGTATTTTATACAAAGAGGGAAAGAAATAATTGATTGCAAAGGGTTAAGCTTTAAAAAATTTATAGTAAACTCTGAGAAATCTTTAGAAAAATATGAGCCAACTTTAGATGATTGGAAAAATCATTTATCAACAATTTTTACTGAAGTTAGATTAAAACAATATTTGGAAATTCGATCCGCAGACTCTTGCTCTTGGTCGGGTATATGTTCCATACCTGCCTTTTGGACTGGTATTTTATATAACGACCAAGTACTAGACGAAGCTTTTGATTACGTGAAGAACTGGAAATATGAAGAAGTTAATGAAGCTTACCATGGGTTCGTTTCAAAAGGATTCAAAACAGAATTAGACAAAAAAAATATTAAAAAGCATGCTGAATATTTTCTAAGTTTATCGAGAAAAGGGTTGGAATTAAGAAACAAACTTAACGCAAATAATGAAGATGAAAGTTGTTTTTTAAATGAGATCGAGGATATTATTAATAAATCTGAAACGCCCTCTGAAAAATTGGCTTCGAGGTATAAAAATGTTTATAAGAATAATTTAAATAATTTATTAAAAAATGAAGCTTTTTAAAATAGCGTTCCAAATGGATCCTTTGAAAAACATTAATCAGAAGACTGATAGTACTTTAATGCTTATGTTTGAGGCACATCTTAGAGGTTTTAAATTATTTCATTATCAACCGAAAGATTTGTATCTTGAAAATAATAAGGTTAAAGCTTCTGGTTATTTTTTTACGATTAAAAAAAGTGGCTCAAAATATTTATTCATAAGGAAGACTACACAACACATCGATTTAGAAAATTTCGAAGTTATTCTGATAAGACAAGATCCCCCATTTGACTTAAATTATATAACTTCAACATATTTTTTAGAAAAATTAAGTAAAAAAGTTTTGATTATAAATAAACCAAATTCTATCAGAAACCATCCAGAAAAACTTTCTATGTTTGAATTTAAAAAATATATTGTAAACACGCTAATATCTTCTAATGTTGAAAATATTCTAAAATTCCACAAAAAAAATAAGATTTCAATTATTAAGCCTTTATATGGAAATGGGGGTGAGGGTATTCAAAAAATCTCTAATAATATTTCTCAAAGTAGAAGAATAATAAATACTACTTTAAAAAAATACAAATATCCCCTGATATGTCAAAAATTTATAAAAGATATTAAATTCGGTGATAGAAGAATAATTTTTATTAATGGAAATTACGAAGGTAGCGTGGCGCGAATTCCAAAAAAAAATTCAATTAAAGCAAATTTTCACGCTGGTGGTATTGCAAAAAAGACTGGACTAGTTTTTAGAGATAGAAAAATTATTAAAGCAGTGTCAAAATTCTTAAAGGAAAATAGTATTTTTTTTGCTGGTATAGATGTTATTGGTAATTATCTAACTGAGATAAATATAACATCTCCCACAGGAATACAGGAAATAAACAGATTAAATAATTCGAAATTAGAAAAAATATTTTGGAATAAAATTGAAGCAAAAATTAAATAAATAGAGGCGGTTAACCGCCTCTACCTATATAATATTTTACTGTATTTTAATTACTTTTGGTTTTTTGGCTTCAGGAATTATTCTTTCCAGAGACACTTTCAAAAGTCCATCCTTTAATTCTGCACTTTTCACTTCGGTATCATCAGCAATTGTAAAAGTTTTGCTAAAAAACCTTTTTGATATACCTTTGTGTAATACACCACTCTCGCTATCTTTTTTTACAGAATTGTTATCTTTTACTGATTTAATAGTTAAAAGATTATCAGCATATTCAATGTTAATATCTTTTTTATTATAACCAGCTAAAGCTAACTCAACATCATATTTGTTTTCACCTGTTTTAACGATATTGTAAGGCGGATAATTTACTGTTGGCGCGTTAAAATAATCATCTTCAAACATTTTTTCAAAATGATCAAACACGTTATCAAATCCAACCGAAACCGGTCGTAATTGATTAAATATAGATAAAGCATTCTTGTTCATAGTTTCCTCCTTTGTATAAGCAAGTACTTTAGAAGATCCCTACAAGGCAATCTTCGATACTTTGATATGGTTATGATTTTATTTTTTTCAAGCGTTAAGCAATTTACAAAGCTTAAGAATAAAGGAGTAATCGAATGCTATTTCTTTGATACTTGCATCTCTTCCTGATTTGCCTCCATGTCCAGCTTCCATTTCAGTCTTTAGTAAAAGAAGATTTTGATCAGTTTTAAAATCTCTAAGTTTAGCAGTGAATTTGAGCGGCTCGTCAAATAGTACTCTACTATCATTTAAAGATGTCGTAATTAACATATTTGGATAGTTTTGTTTTTTTATATTATGATATGGAGTATAGGAGAGGATATATTCAAAATGTTGTTTATTTTCTTTTGCATTTCCAAATTCAAAGAACTCTCCAGCAGTAAGGGGCAGTGTATGATCAAGATTTGTTGTTAATGAGTCAACAAACGGAACAGCCAGTATCATACCTAAAAATAAATTTGGTTTCTCATTTACCACAGCACCCATTAATAAACCTCCAGCAGAACCCCCATAGCCAATAATATTGCCTTCACTAGTGTATTTCTCTTTTATTAAAAATTCGGCCGTATCTATATAATCATTAAACGTATTTTTTTTATTCATCATTTTTCCGTCTAACCACCATGACATTCCTCTTTCTGATCCTCCTCTAATATGCGCGGTTACCCATATGATACCCCTATCTATGAGACTAAATGCCGATGTTGAAAAAGAAGGGTACATTGAAGATCCATAACTACCGTAGCCGTACAATAATAACTTTGCATCACCGTTCAAAAGTGTATCCTTATGATAAGTAATTGTTAAAGGTATACTTTTGTTATCTCTAGATTTTGCATTAAGTCTTTTTACAATATAGTTATTTGAATTATGACCTGAAGGAATTATTTTTTCTTTAACAAGCTTTTTTTCCTGGGTAGCAATATTATATTTATATATTCTTGCGGGAGTTTTTGGTGACTCATAACCGATGTAAATATTATCAGTATTTTTGTCTCTTTGGTATAAAGCAACACTTGGGCTAATTACGGTTTCATCTGTAATCGATAATTCACTTTCTTTTTCTGTTTCAAGGTCTCTTATTAAAACCCTAGATAAGGCATCTTTTACCTCTGAACGTATCATCCACTTCTTAAGAAAAGTGCACCCTCCAATGATTACCTGTTCTTTAGCGGGTATATAGTCTATCCATTTTCCAGGCTCTGAATGTTTTGATTTACATATTTTGAAATCTAATGCATCTAAATTTGTTCTTATAATTAATTCATTATTCCATGAATTTGCGGAATATAAAATATCTCTTTGTCTTTTTCTTATAATCTTTGGTTTCGGAATACCTTCGTCTCTTGAAAAAAACAAAACCTCAGATGTTGTATGATCCGAAGTTGAAATAAAATAATATTTTTCATCAGACGAACTATCAATTGAGCATGAAAAAGATTTATCCATCTCTTCATATATCAACATATCTTCCTTTTCTTTGGTTCCAATTTTATGCCTATATATCTGTCTCGGCCTATGATTCTTGTCTCTCTTAGAATAAAAGACAAATTTAGAGTCATATGACCACGTAATAGATCCAGATGTATGTGTTATTTCATCATCAAGGTCTTTATTATTATCTAAATTTCTAATTTTAATTTTATAAAGTTCGCTACCTTTATCATCGACTGAATATGCTAATAATTTATCATTATCTGAAACTTCAATATCGCCAAGATTAAAAAAAGTCTTTCCTTTAGCTTCTTCATCACCATTCCAATAAATTTTAATTTTATTGTTAGTGTGGCTTTGTCTTAGATAATTTGTATAATTATTTCCCTTTTCATATTTTGACCAGTAGGTGTAATCTCTATCTATAAATTTTAAACTTTCGTCATCAAGTTTTATTCTGCCTTTAATTTCGTTAAATAATATATCTTGAGTCTTTTTTGTGTCTCTTAAATTAAATGTTGTATAATCGTTTTCTTTTTCTAGATAATCTCTTACCTCAGGTAAAAGCTTCTTCTTATCAGTTAAAACCTCAAGAATATCTTTTTGGTGTACCCATGAATAATCATCTATGATTTCATATCCATGCAAAATTGTTACATTTCTTTTTTTTTCCAGTTTAGGTATCTTCATTATTAATGAATATTATAATATTTGGTTTTTTATTATTCACTTTAATATACGGATTTCTGTGGCTAATGGCCAATGCCAAAAGTGAGACCTTTTCAACTTTTTTTAGATTAAGTACAATAATAACAGCAATAGTAATAATTGCAGGGTTATTTATTGCAGGAAAATATTTATTCTCACTTCCCTTCTTTGCAATTCTATCTGGAGCTATAAAGAAAAGATTATTGAATATTTTTAATATCATTTATTTATATAGACTGATATCAACAATCCTATTTTACAGCAGGGCCAGACCTAATCAAAATTTTTCAAATTCCTACAAAGAGGTAAATAATGCTTATTCAATTTTAGGATTATCTCGTAATTGTACAAAAAAAGAAATAATAGAAGCACATAGGAAACTAATTAAAGAGGAACATCCAGATAAAAAAGGAAGCACAGAAAAAGCTAGTAAAATAAATCGCGCAAGAGATATACTATTAAAGATACATAGATGAAAATTACAAAAATTTTGTATGGTATACTAATTTATTTCTTTATTAAAAATAAGATTATTGGTTTTACAATTTTACTCCCACTTATTTTCTTTTTTTTAATTTTACTGTGTTTTTAAATTAAAAAGATCTTTAAAATCTTTTTCAACATTATTAAAAACATGTTCAACGGTTATCTTGTCCATCGCTTTACTTTGATGAGTAACGAATTTGTAACCCTCTGGAATAATTGCATGAATATTTTCAGTGTAAGAAGCATATAAGTTTGGTGTATCTCCAAATATTCCATAACTTTTTAAACCATATCCAGCTGCAAGATGCATGAAAGAAGTATCATTTCCAATGTATAATTTTCCATCTTGAATGTAATTTAAGCATGAAGTTAACTTTAAATCACATAACGAAATAATGTTTTTAATATTTAAACCTTTTTCTATTTCTGTTGCATGAATTTTATCATCTGGACCACCTGCTAATATTAATCTGAAATCATATTTCTTATTCAACTCACTAATCAAACGAATATACTTTGAAATACTCCATTTTTTTTGATAGCCACTACCGCCGATACCAATTACTAAATCATTTTTTTTTTCTGACGAAACTTTAGAAACTAACTTAAAGCGGTTCTCTATAGTTTTTTTATTTAAGCATCTAAGAGTAAAATTATAACCATCCTTAACGATATCGCTTTTTTTCTTAAAAAAACCATAAAATCTGACTTGTTTTGAGCCTGCGATTTTACATATTAATGGATATTTGATTCCGTAATGAAAAATAAATATTTTGTTAAATTTATTCTCTCTTACCCATTTAAAAAGTTGGAAATTACTCTGACCTAATTCTTCAAAATATTTAATTTGTTTTAAGTGAACATCATTGCTTAAAAAATCTTTTGCACAACTTCTTTCCTTGGTAAGTAATGTGATTTTTGAGTTAAACGATTGCGAGATTTCATGTAAATATTTTAAATACAGGCATTGATCGCCTATTCCTGGTCTATTTTGTATGATAAGAATATTCACGTTATTATTATAAAGAGTTTTATGGTTAAAAAAAAGAAAAAAAGAAATAAGAAGAAAAAAATCAAGAACAAAAAAAATATTTTAAAAAGAAAAAAGATAAAAAATTATATAAAGAGAAAAAATAAGTCAAAATTTAAAAGCTCCAAAAAAAAAAATAAAACTAAAGAAAGCTTAATAAGTAAATTTAAGTTTTTTATTAACAAAATTTTAACTAAGTTTAAAATTTATGTAGAAAAAATAAATATTAGAATAGCAATATCGAAACTAAAAAAAATAGAAAAACTTCAAATAAAAGAAAAACAATTTCTTGAGTCAAAAGAGAGAAAAATACAAGATAGAAGGGATTTACTTTTAAAACAGATTAAGCAAGAGGAAAGATCTAAAATAGTTGAACAAAAAGATCACTTATGGAAACTTGGTGATAGATTTAAATTAATTCGTGACAGGTATAAAGCTTATAAGCAAAAACTCAGAGATCAGCAATTAGAAGAATTAGAAATTAGAAGAAAATCACGTGAAGAAGCAAAAGCAATACTAGAGCAACAAAAAGCAGAAAACGAGGTAAAGAAAAAAGTTGAAGAGAGACTGGAGAGATACTCGAGAAATATGAAATCAATAGTATTTCAAATTAATAAAAGATATTTAGCTAGAAAAAGATCGCCCTTAAGATTTGTTGATAATATTGCTGAAAATGGAGAGTGTTTCATAAAAAATGAAGACGCACCAACAGATAAAGATTACTTAATATTACTATTTATAAATGGTGACAGCGCCGTTGAAAGACTCTCTAATCCAATATCAATTGAAGATAAAACCGATATGGGAAATATCAAAAAATTTGAGCCGAAAGATATTTTTGATGCTTCTGACTTTATAATCGAGAGATTGGCTATAATGTTTGATAACGAACGTAAGCTTCAAAAATCTATTTGAATTAACTTATTCTTGTTTTAACTTTACCTAATTTTTCAATATTTCCACTAAATAAACCTTTATATTTTATTGGTACAACACCCACGGTTGACCCGGTAAAAACATAAAAATTTTTATTGATAGACTTTCTTCTTCTGATTTTATTTATTAACCATACTAAAGATTTAATTGGACTATCATATACCGACTTTGTGTTGCCCTGTGTTTTTGAACCGGATTTTACATGCATAAGTTCAGTCTTAAGATTTGCAAAATTTAATCTTTTATATTTTTTTTTAGATCCATTTATAAATTTTACGTTTGCTCCAAAATCACTTATTAAATCACCTAAAGTTTTTAATCCCCTTTTTTTTTGACGATATCCTACAACCTCAATACAAGGACCCATAGATATAATATATTTACCTATATTTTTTTCAGTCATTTTATTTTTTGATAATAAAATTGATTTTTTTAAATAGAAAAAAACTTCAAGCTCAATTCCTAAATTGTACTTATTTATTTTAACTCTTGAATTAGATTTTAATAAATTTCTTTTATAAATCGAAGCAAAAAATGGTTCTTTTTCACCCCATTTTTTTAACATTGCTTTACCAGTTCCTCCAGCTTTAAACCCGACAATTTCAGATTTTATTTGTTCTTCACAGAGGCTTCTTAAGATGTTAGCTTGTTTCTAGCTATTGCAGAATTTCCTATTAATTGGGCTGATTAATTTTCCTCTTATGAAAGCATTAGATAACTGTTTTGCAGTTTTTTGAAGTTCTGTACCCATACTTAATAATCTCATAAAATTTTAATTAATCAATAAATAAATATTTTAAGATCAATTTTTGAGGTAATATAAAAATTATGAAAAATATTGTTTGGTCTAAAGTCCCATGCGGATTTTGTGAAGCAGCAAAGACATTACTAAAATCAAAAAATATAGAGTTTGAAGAGAGAATGATTGGTAAGGAATGGACAATGGAACAATTCTTAGAATCTGTTCCGGGCGCTAAAACTGTACCTCAAATTATTTTAGATGGTAAATTGATTGGAACTTACGAGGATCTCAAAAATCACTTAAAATAATCTATTTCGCAGTAATTAATGTATTGCATGTTCTATGAAGAAATGAATGAAGTAGCACTAGTTTATCGAATGACTTATTATATCCACCTCCTAAAACACCGCAAAGTGGAATTTTTTTGTTTACAAAATTTTTGATAACTAAATCTTCCCTTTTTTGTATTCCCTCGGTTGAAATATTCATTTTGCCTATACGATCATCAGTATGAATATCTACGCCTGCAACGTAAAATACGAAGTCGAATTTTTTCCTATTAACAGTATTTAAAGCGTTTTTTATAATTTCTAAATATTCATTGTCCTCAATATTATTTTCAATTTCGATATCAAGATTGCTTTTTTGTTTCTTTAAAGGATAATTTTTTTTTGAGTGTATACTAACTGTATAAATATCATCATATTTTTCTAAAATTTTAGCAGTACCATCTCCTTGATGAACATCTAAATCAAAAATAAGAATATTTTTTAAATTAAATTTATTTTTCAAATATAAGGCTGCTACTGCTACATCATTAAAGACACAATAACCGTTTCCTTGGCCAGCAAAAGCGTGATGTGAGCCACCTGCTGTATTGCATGCCAGTGAATATTTTAATGCTAATTTAGAGGCAAGCACTGTACCACCAGTCGCAACAAGTGATCTTCTTCTTACACTAGGAACCAATGGAAATCCTAGTTTTCTTATTTCATCTTTGGATAATTTTAATTTTAGAATTTTTTCAACATAATACTGACTGTGTGCTCTGTGAAGAGTATTTAACGATACCTCTTTTGGTTCAAATATGTTCTTTTCATTTGCGATACCATCTTTTTTAAGAAGCTTAATTAGTTCTCCGAATTTCTTAATCGGAAATCTATGATCATCACCTATTTGAGCAACATAATCTGGATGATTTATAATTGGAACTTTCATTTACTTAGGTTATCTTAAAACGCATTTAATTATTTATATGTTTAATAAACAATACAACAATATCGTAGGCAAAATATGCGTCAGATTATTGCATATAAAAAAAAGGAAACGAAAAGTATTTATAGTTTTGTCAGGAGCTCAAGGATCTGGAAAAACTACATTAACTAAAAATCTCAAAGATATGTTATCTAAAAGTCATAAAGTATTGAGTCTATCTATTGATGACTTTTATTTATCGAAAAAGGATAGGAAAATTTTAAGTGACAAAAGTAGCCAACTATTTAAAACAAGAGGAGTTCCAGGTACTCACAATATAAAAAATATAGAAAAGGTTATTAAATTATTTAAATCCGGAAAAAAGGCAAACCTAAGTATTCCTCTTTTTTCCAAGGCAAAAGACGATATAGAAAAAAAAAGAAAAAATTTATTAAAATTTCCATGTGATTTCTTATTATTAGAAGGTTGGTGTAATGGGTATAGAGGTGAGATAAATAAAAGTTTAAATAAACCTATTAATGTTCTTGAGAAGAGGCTCGATAAAAGCGGTATTTGGAGAAAAAATGTTAATATTTTTAGTAAAATTTATTATTTGAAAATTTTTAAAAAAGCCGATTTTTCAATTTTTTTAAAGGTCCCTAGTTTTAATAAAGTATTTTATTGGAGAAAAAAGCAAGAGATGCAGATACCTAAAAAATATAGAATGTCGTCTATTAAAATTAAAGAGTTTGTATCGTATTACGAAAGATTAACCAAAAATTTACTAAAGAATTATCAAAAAATTTTTAATTGTTACATTATAATTAATGCAAAACATAATTTCGTTAAATTAAAAAAGTTAAAATGAAAAAACTATATATAATTATTTTATTTTTTATATTTTGTGGACATTTATCTGCTAATGAATGTAATCAGATTCCAGTTTCTGGCTCAAAAAATTATATAATTGGTTATGGTAGCTTAATGGAAAAAGAATCAAGAATGCGAACTAATAAGAGTGCTAAGAACGTCAAACCTATAATAGTTAAAGATTTTAAACGTGAATGGGGCCATAGGAGCAATAGGTATAAAATAACTTTTTTAACCGTATCAAAGAAAAAGAACGCTCAAATTAATGCTGTATATTATCCGTTATCTATTAAAGGTATTATAAAATTAGATAAAAGAGAAAAGTCGTACTGTAGAATAAAACTAAATAATGAAAAATTACAATTTTTTGGTAAAAAAATAAATTTAAAAAATAAAAACTTTTGGATATATGCTGCAAACCCAAAAAAAATTATAATACCCGATAATCAACATCCAATAGTTCAATCTTAT